>ENA-OPYU01000543-OPYU01000543.1-human-gut-metagenome-genome-assembly--contig:-NODE-543-length-14790-cov-3.549546_pt1 | contig 14790 bp, 18 predicted proteins | sample MGYA00242637_ERZ504482 | MGnify/ENA primary metagenome ERZ504482 (study PRJEB26092, sample SAMD00036237) | human gut metagenome | host: Homo sapiens | study: EMG produced TPA metagenomics assembly of...
TCACTCCGGGCCCCCACTGATATTCGGGATCACATTTCTGATATCCGACATTATATACGGACAAAGAATTCAGCAGATTTTCCCCTGTTTTATACGAATGTTTATATGATGCTTCCATAGAATCCCCCTTTTAAGGGATGCATATTTTTCATCACTTACCACAAAAATTTCGCTCATGCTCTGGATATTCCCCAGATACGGAGTCTTATCTCCCCCCAGTACCTCATACGTTTCTGTTCCAATTTCTATGGTCTTATCCCGTGTCTGGTCTCCCATGAGGCTGATTAAAATTTCATGTTCCAGCATAATAACCTGATTCTCAGAAGGTTCTTCCCAGGAAAATTCTAACCCTGCTCTTTTGGCTCCTTCTTTTACCTGAGACCAGGGAATGACCCCATACATATAGTTTGTAAATTTAGTATGCATTACCTCAGACGGCAGAATCAGCACTTCATATTCATTCCAGTATTCCACTGTATTTTCTTCTTCAATGCCCTTTTTTATCTCCGCTCCATCCTGCCGCTGGCTGCTTAAAACCTGATACGTATAGGTCTGGTCAAAGTTCACCATTTTCTCATACCGCTGCTTCATGGCAATGGAAATGGCAACTACGGTAACAGAACAAATCATCAGCACGGTAACAATAGCATAAGTTCTGTAGTTCTTCTTCATACGGAAAGCCAGGCTGTTCATCCACAAACTTCGCTCTTTTTTATACAGAAATTTCTTATTCCCTATCAATCTTTTTAACAGTTCTGGTATCAGTCCGTCAAACAATAAATAGATTCCCACAATGACCAGAATCACTGCCAAAAGCCCATGCTCCAGAGCTTCTAATCCCTTTGTATCCCATGCAAAAAATATCCTGCTGCCAATACCGCTCCGCCAAAAAGAGCCAGCAGTACAGAAACCACTGGATTCCTCTGTGTGATTTCTTTTTGTTTCGCACCGGAGATTAGGCTTAGAACACTGCTTTTTTTCAGGCTATAATAGCCTTTGAGTATCATAAATCCATAGATACTTCCAAACATAAGACCAGTAATCACCATAGGTTTCAAAGACACAGAAAACCGGATTTCCACACTAATCTCAGACATCCGAAGCAATAACATCTGAAACAATTTAGAAAACAGCACACCGAAAAAAGCCCTGAAATCAATGCAGACAAGCCCATAAAAAGAGCCTCCAAGGCAAACATTTTCCCAATTCCGGCATTGTCCACGCCCATAAAAATGTAAAATCCCTATCTCTTTTTTTCCGCTGCCTCAAAAAACACATTGACTGCATACCAGATAAAGAAAAATCAAAAATACAACAAATACCACGGAAGCTGCCTGTATAATCATATCAATATAGTCTTTTTTAATTCCTGAAGCACTTTCATGGAATCAGAATAGACCATATTCTGAAAATTCAAAAAAGATAAATACAGAAAACCCAAGAGACAAAATCAGCATCCCATACTCTCTCAAACTCCGCTTAAAATTAGAAAAAGATAACCGGAAAATACTCATGCCTCATCACCTCCCAGTGTTACCAGCATGGTGATAATCTCTTCATAAAATGCTTTTCTATCCCCTCTGCGGTTCAATCGGCACTGAATGCTTCCATCCTTTAAGAAATACACCTGCTTCGCATAACTGGCGCTGAAAGCATCATGAGTTACCATAAGAATCGTGGCATTTCCTGCCTCATTGACTGTTTTCAGGCATCCCAGCAAGTCCCTGCTGGATTTCGAGTCAAGAGCTCCTGTAGGTTCATCTGCGAACAAGATTTTTGGCCTAGTAATCAATGCTCTGGCACTGGCTGCCCTCTGCTTCTGGCCCCCTGATAATTGATAGGGGTATTTCTGAAGATGATTTTCCAGTCCAAAATTTTCCGCCATTTCCTGTACCAGTTTTTATAATCTGGTTTCCCTTTTTTCCCGTTTAATGAGAGAGGAAGTGCAATATTATCCTGCAAGGTCATGTTATCCAGCAGATTATAATCCTGAAAAATTAAAGCCAATTTTATCTCTTCTCAAAATAGAAAGTTGTTTATTTTTCATTTTTGTAATTTCCTGTCCATCCAGGAAGATTTCACCCTGGGTAGGCGTATCCAGGGTAGAAAGAAGATTTAAAAGCGTTGTTTTTTCCTGCACCGCTTGGTCCCATAATGGCTATAAAATCCCCTTCATAAACATCCATTTGTATGTTTCTTAACACTTGGGTTTCATACCCTTTTCTTCCAAAAGATTTTGACAGATTTCTGATTTCCAATCGTTTCTCCATTCTCTGTTACCTCCATTTTTCTTCACAATCCTATCGTTTCACAAACCTATTTTATCAGATGAAATCCTCAAAATCCTTGCATCCATGCAACACTTTCCTTGCCTATCTAACATTTCTGTAATATTACCTGTCTGTCTCCGTCAAAAAATATTCTGATAAGTTGTGAAAATCCAGGGTCACACAACACCCCTGTCCTTCTTCGGAGGATAAGGATATTTTTATATGCAGCAGCTTCCCTATTTTCTCCACAAAATACAGTCCCATTCCCGTAGAATAATAATTTCCTTTCCTGAGATTTTCCCCACATACCCTTTTTGAAACACATAAGGCAATTCTTCTTTTGGAATGCCAATACCAAAATCCTGTATGCCAAATCGCACCTGCCCCGGCTCTTTTTCTTCTGCCCAAAACACAATTTTAGGATTCTCTTTCTTATATTTCACTGCATTCCCAATAAGCTGATCCAAAAGATACACCATCCATCTGCGGTCACTGTAAATCCAGATATCTTTCACCCGAATATCCAGTTCAAAGTGGTTGCGGATGAGAAAAAAAGTGCCTGGTTCTGAATGGATTCCTTTATTACCTCTTCCAGCAGAATCCGTTCAAACTTTACATCGTGTTCCGGCCTTTCCAGTTTGCTTCCCATAAGAACGGTATGCATAAGACTTTCCAGCCTGGCAATGCTGCTTTCCATTTCTTTTCGCAATTCCTCATTCTCATTTCTTCCATTCATGAGCTTCAATGCTGCAAGAGGTAACTTTGCTTCATGTGACCACCTGGCAATATAATCGGATAAATCTTCCAGATACTTTTTTCTGCTGCAAAAGTTCGTTTTTTCTGCTGTTCTTCCTCTTGCTTCCATGCCCTGTATATCTGCATTCCCATGAGTTTTTCCAGTTCCTGCTCCTTACATTCCTCTCCTACCAGACACTTTTGCAATCTTCTATAACGGAAAAAATCACACACCAGCACACCTACTGCAACACTGCCCAAAAGCAGATTTAAGTACACTAGATCCCAGACATAAAAATCAGCATCACACAAGAAAAATTAGATAAAAACTCCAAGAATCCCCACAGTGCCAAAATCCCCAAAAATTACGTTGATACCGTTCTTTTGCATATTGTTTCCATATTTTATTCATTCCAGATAATATCCTTTTCCCTTCCTGGTGCGGATGCACTCGATCCCATTGGTCTCCTCAAAAGTCTTTGTCCGAAGCCTGGAGACCAGAACCGTCAGCGAAGCATCTGTCACATATTCATCCGTGCTCCACAACTGTCTCATAAGTTCTTCTCTTCCCACTACTTTCCCTTTATGATCTGCCAGCAATCCCAAAATCCTATTTTCTGATTTTGTCATTTCAATCCTGTGCCCCTGGTAAAATAAAACGCCCTGGTTCCTGTCATAAATCAAATCTTTTCCCACATATTCACACTCATTTTGCGTATATTCATAAGTCCTACGTAAGAGAGAACGGATTTTCACCAGCAACAGTTCCGGGTCAAAAGGCTTTTCCACATAATCATCGCCACCTGACATCATAGCCATAACCTTATCTCCATTCTGGTCTCTGCTGGACAGAAACAGGACGGGGACACTTGACAATTCCCGGATTCTGGAACACCAGTAAAATCCATCATAATAAGGCAGGTTAATGTCCATAAGAATCAATTGTGCTCTCCTCTTCGCCCATTCTTTATCTACGGCAGAAAAATCATCAAGATACTCCCCCTGAAATCCCCACTTTTTTAATAAACGGCAGATTTCCTCTGCCAAAACCATATCATCTTCCACTACTAATATTTTCATTTCTTCACAGCCTTCCATGCTAATCTCCCTCTATTATAGCTTCTTTTCCTCATGCTGCCCAGCGTTTGCAGGGAACCTTGCAAAAATGTTAGATTTCTTCATTTAACCAGAGGTTTATTTCCGAAACTTAAGATTTAACAACCGGTCTCTTGTTCCGTACCATAACCTTTGCTATTATGAATTTATAGAAGAACGGAGGGGCAACATGAAAATAAATGAAATTATCAGAAAAAAGAGAGAAGCCTTGTCATTGACACAAAAGCAGGTTGCAGATTATTTAGGCGTATCAACTCCTGCAGTTCACAAATGGGAAAAAGGGGATTCACTTAGATAAAGATACCACACCATTCCCACGCTGACTTTTGCTCAACCGATACAGCCGGAGGGCTGGATAACAAGAAAAGGCGGTATGCGCCCCGTAGAGGGGGAGCGTACCGCCTTTTTCTGGTCAGGGGGGTTTTCCAAAGGGGGCAACGCCCCATTTGGCACACGACTTTGCGAAGCAAAGTGTAGTGTGTTATACGCTCTGTCGGCGTTGCCGTGAAAATGCCGTTGCCGCCGGGGAGGGGCGGCAGGAAAACAGGGCTGTGCTTGTGTGGCGTGGAGCCGCAAGCGCAGGTCTGGTTTCATCAGCAGACAGGGCGTATATGAAAGCCCCCGTCCCTCGTCCTACGCTCCGACTTGTGGACAAAGTGTCCCGAAGTTGTGGCCACACTCCCGGAAAAGTAGCAGGACAGCGGGCAACCGTCAAGGCTGAAATGAACGGGGTTACACCCGGCCTTGACCGCCGCCCGCCGCCCCGCTGGATGGGTGGACAAGGCGGCCAATCCCTCAAAGTGCTTGTCCGCGCTCTTTCTGATTTTGAGGTATTCAGTTTTTCAAAATTGAATAATCAAAATAAATTTTTTCGATTGAAAAAATTTTATTTGTTATCATCTTCAATGCCATATTTTTTCTTTTGCCGAATCACATAATTACTGATTTTTTCATCATATAGTGGATACTGGTAATCCAACTGGCATGCCACTTCTGACGAAACCTCCCGGAACAATGCCATACATTGTTCAAAGGATTCCCACATATGGGGATAGGAATCCATATTATAAGTGGACATAAGTCGTTCCCACAATTCCTCTGGGACATATTGCTTCATAAATTTATAGTTTTTTCCCAAACTGAAATGAAATCCCTGTTTGATACCAATCAGCCAGGAAATCATGCGAAGCAATTCTTTTCGTACTATATCATTCATATGGTCAATAGCAAAAAGAATTTCTTTGCGGCATAAGCCCTTTACTACATATGTTGTAGTATTCCAAAATTCATTACAGCAATCGTCAAACATTCTTTGAGTAGGCTTCTGCAAGTGGTAGTCTATATCCGTTGGTATTGGCGGCTTTACGATACGGTTGTCTTTATCCAACAGTAACTTTACCAGTTTATCCCATGTAAAATACTCGTCTATCAGTTCCAGCGGCAGCAAAGTTAAATCTATCTTAACATCATCAGTAAACAGCATTAAATATGAAAATCCCTTTTCTACAGCTGGAAATAATTCCATATCTTCCGGCTTTTGCAGAATCAACCTTTCACCAAATATATCTAGCCATTTATCATCACTTGTGAAGCTGTCCATATCCGTAACAAAAAAATGTAATATCAAAATCCTGAAAATCATCAGGCGGAATATTTGTATTTGTTCTAGATCCTTCCAAAATGTAACCATGCGAATGCGTTTGTCTGTTTTTGCAAAATTTCAAAACAATATCATAACTTCCTTTTCTGATCTCATTTTATCTCCTCCAATTATTGAAATAGGTGTGAAACCATTTTAGGGCTTTCCCGCCTTGATTACCCTTTAGCAAAGACGGGCGGGACTGTCAACGGCGGCGCATGAAATGCGCCGTTCATCTTGACCATTGACTGGCTCGGCTGGCTTTGCTATTTATTTTCTAAACTTTTATGCTTGTAGTTTTCGAGTTTCTTTCAGAATTGTTTAAGAATTTTTCAAATAGTATTCATTCAATATATCTGCTAAGGCTTTTGGATTTTCTTCATTGACAACATGGCCTGTATTCTCAATAATTTTCAATTCTGCGCTTCTAATACTTTGTGATAAGTAATCCGCTGATTTCATATTTGCACTGTCTTTCTTTCCGCAAAGAATTAAAGTGGGGCACTTAATATTTTTCACCCTATCACTGAAATCTAAATTCTTCATAGTGTCCCCTAAAGCAAATGTGTTCTTTTTATCAAATGCCATAGTTTCAAAAATAGATTTTGGTAAAAATCTGAAAATTATATTTTGAAAACTAAATGCTACTTTCGGGACTTTATATGGCGTTCCGATTAAAACTAATGTTTTCACTTTTTGCGGGAAATCCAAAGCAAAAATTCAGAGCCAAAATACCACCTAATGAAAGACCGCATAAATGAATTTGTCCGTCAAATTCGTTACAATATTTTACAAATGAAGAATATAGATTTTCGTAGCTTGCCTCTTTCCCTTCAAGGATGGAGGATAAATTTGGACATACAATATCTTCGTTGTTTGTCATGTATGAAATTGTTTTTTCCCAACTTGTTGCTTTGTGTCCTGAGCCGTGAACAAATATTTTTGTTGCCATAAGTATCTCCTTTGAATTTTATGTTTTATTTTCCTGCCTGCTCAATCATCTTCTTCGCCAACTGCTGGAACAGGTCGGCAGTTTCTTTGTCCATCGGCGCAAGCTGTCCGATCTGTCCGGCTATCATCGCTGTTACATCGTCAATGGAAAGTCGGGTTTTGTTTCTGCTCCGCCATAGTGTCCCGCATGGCTTGGAACATAGCGGCGGTCACAGCTTCTCCCGGCTGTTCCCCGTTGTCAATGTCTTTCTTAATGTCCCGCAGGATAGCAAGGAACACATTTTTGATTTTCTCTATCTCCGCTTCATGTTCCCCCATCTTCTGAGCGTTCAAAAGCTGTAAATCCTGCTTTGCTTCCGCCCGGTGTTCCGGGTGTTCTTTCATCAGGTCGGACAGGGAAGCCGTTGCCATCTCGATAAGCTGGTTTCGTGCCATTATCCCCTTTGCCGCCGTGTCCTGAAAATAAATCCGTATCAAATCTATCAGCTTGGGAAAATTCCTGTGTTCCAGTAAGCGATTGAGTATTTGCACATCAACAGCACCCGTCACAAGCCCCCTCACGGCTCCCTCGGACAAGCCTAATTCAGAAATATCGTAGCTTTTGCGGACGCTCACGGTAGACAAGCCCAGTATGTAGTCTGTCGATACCTTAAATTCCTTTGCCACACCTATGAGAATATCACTGCTGACCGTTCTCGTTTCGCCGCTGACAATGCGGCTCAACTGGGAAGCGGAAACGCCTATCTTCTCCGCAAGTTCCTTTTGTGTGATATGGTTTCCGTTGCATAAATCGGAAATCCGCTGTCCGGGTGTTCCGGGTAAAGCCATAGACACGCACCTCCTCCGCATACTTCCATTATACAGGATGATTGCAAAAATGCAATTTCCAAAGTGTAAACTTCATCAAAATGCAATTCTCGCAAAATTCCGGGGATTGCATTTTTTTCGTGTAGACTTAGGATAGTTCATCGATGGACAGCACCTTGAAAACAGAATGACCGTCCGAAAAGGAATACCCCGGCTGGGGAAAGCACCGCAAGGAACCGGACTTCGGGACAAAATGTCCCGAAGCTGCGGGGAGCGTGCCAAAGCTGGAAATCCTTTCGGGGAAAACGGCAACGGAAAGCAAAATGGAGGGAACGCATGAGAGATAACCCCTATAAAGACTTGCCGCCGCTGGAACGCAGGCCGGACGGTTCCCTTTACCGCATGACACCGGCACAGAGGAAACAGGCGGCCAGCCTGATACGCCGGGAGTGCTGTTGCTGTGAGGACGGCAACTGCATTGTCCTTGACGATGGGGACACCTGCACCTGCCCGCAGACGGTTTCTTTCTCGGTCTGCTGTAAGTGGTTCCGCTGGGCGGTCTTGCCGCTGGACGGGACGCTGGAAGCGGAGATTTTCCGGGATAAGGACTTGAAACGCTGTGCGGTCTGCGGCGGTGTGTTCGTCCCTAAATCCAACCGGGCAAAGTACTGCCCCGACTGCGCCGCCAGAGTTCACAGGCGGCAGAAAACAGAAAGTGAACGGAAAAGGAGGTCTTGTGTGGACAGTTAGGGGCTGAAAAGTCCTTGATTTACAAGGCTTTACAAGCACAGAACAGGGGCAGGCAATAGAAACTACCGTCTGCCTCCGAAAACGGACTTCTAACTGTCCACAAAGCACATTATGACAAACACGATTTATATTCATCAGCCGGAGAAATCGGTCAGCTTCACCCGGCTTCCGAATTTCCTCTTTGAAGCACCTACATTTACGCCCCTGTCCAACGAAGCGAAGATACTGTACGCCTTTATCCTGCGCCGGACAGAACTATCCCGCAAGAACGGCTGGGCGGACGAATACGGGCGCATTTACCTGTATTATCCCATCTGCGAGGTGGTCGCCCTGCTCCACTGTGGGCGGCAGAAAGCCGTCAACACCCTGCGGGAATTGCAGTATGCGGAGTTGATTGAGATTAAGAAGCAGGGCTGTGGAAAACCCAACTGTATTTACCCAAAATCCTATGAAGCGGTTTCAAACACCGACTTCAAGAAATCCCGTTTTGGTACGCCGGAGGGCTGAAAAGCGTACCTGACAAGTACGAAAATCAATCCTCTTGAAGTACGAAAACCGGACGGAAGATAGAAATACAGAGATTAAAACGATTTTATTTATATCTTATCCATTCCTATCCTATCTGAGATATTTTCTGCGGGATTTTCCTGTGGAAAAGTCCCGGAAAGGGATGGAATGGGGAAAGGAGTTTCATGGCACAACACGCAATTTTGCGATTTGAAAAACACAAGGGCAATCCGGCAAGACCGCTGGAAGCCCATCACGAAAGACAAAAGGAACAGTACGCCAGCAACCCGGATATTGACACCAGCCGGAGTAAATACAACTTCCATATCGTCAAGCCGGAGGGCAGGTACTACCATTTCATTCAGAGCCACATTGAACAAGCCGGATGCCGCACCCGCAGGGACAGCACCCGGTTTGTGGATACGCTGATTACCGCCAGCCCGGAATTTTTTAAGAAGAAGTCCCCAAAGGAGATACAGGAATTTTTCCAGAGGGCGGCTGATTTCTTAATCGGGCGGGTAGGGAAAGAAAATATCGTGTCGGCGGTGGTACACATGGACGAGAAAACGCCCCACCTGCATTTGGTCTTTGTCCCGCTGACAGAGGACAACCGCCTGTGTGCAAAGGAGATTATAGGGAATAGAGCCAACCTCACAAAATGGCAGGACGATTTTCACGCCTATATGGTGGAGAAATATCCCGACTTGGAGCGTGGGGAAAGTGCCAGCAAGACAGGCAGGAAGCATATCCCCACCCGTCTGTTCAAGCAGGCGGTCAATCTCTCCAAACAGGCAAGAGCCATTGAAGCCACGCTGGGCGATATTACCCCGTTCAACGCCGGAAAGAAAAAAGAGGAAGCCCTCTCCCTGCTGCAAAAAATGGTTTCCGCAGATGGAGAACTTCTCCGGTCAGCTCAAAAAATACAAGGTTACAATAAACGACCTTTTAGCAGAAAATGAACAGTTGGAAGCCAGAGCCAAAGCCAGCGAAAAGGGCAAGATGAAAGATACGATGGAACGGGCAAAGCTGGAAAGCGAGCTGAAAGACATTCAGCGGCTGGTAGACCGTATCCCGCCGGAGGTGCTGGCAGAACTGAAACGGCAACAGCGGCACACAAGGGAACGGTGATTGATGGCAGAAAACATTTCACGCCGCAGCATGGCGGCACTGCACTTTGAAAATTAAATACGGAGGTACTATGGAGCATATCAGATACAAGAAAGAAACCGAAGTCGTGACTTTTCAGGGAAAGGAAATCACGCTGGAAAATCTCTCTCCGGTGTTCACGCCGGAGCAGGAAGCGGCAAAACGCCGGGAGCTGGAACAGCAGCTTTATGAGGTGTTCCGCAAGTATGCCGACAAACGGCAGAGTGAGGAAGCCGGGGCATAAGGTTTTCCGAAGCCATCGTTGATTTGCGGGGCTGCTGGCGGTATAATAAAGCTGTCAGCAGCTCCGTTTCTTTTTTAAGAAAAGGAGCGACAATATGAATAATCGAATAGACGCAATCTATGCAAGACAATCGGTAGACAAAAAGGACAGCATTTCCATTGAAAGCCAGATTGAATTTTGCAAATACGAGTTGAAAGGCGGTAACTGCAAGGAATACACAGACAAGGGGTACAGCGGCAAGAACACAGACCGTCCGAAGTTTCAAGAACTGGTGCGGGACATCAAGCGGGGCTTGATTGCAAAGGTCGTGGTTTACAAGCTCGACCGTATCAGCCGTTCCATTCTGGACTTTGCCAACATGATGGAGCTGTTCCAGCAGTACAATGTGGAGTTTGTGTCCTCTACGGAAAAGTTTGATACCTCCACCCCGATGGGGCGGGCGATGCTGAATATCTGTATCGTGTTCGCCCAGCTTGAACGGGAAACGATACAGAAGCGGGTGACGGACGCTTATTATTCCCGCAGCCAGCGAGGCTTCAAGATGGGTGGGAAAGCCCCTTACGGCTTCCATACAGAGCCGATTAAGATGGACGGTATCAACACAAAGAAGCTGGTGGTAAACCCGGAGGAAGCGGCAAATATCCGGCTGATGTTTGAGATGTACGCCCAGCCCACAACCTCCTACGGGGACATTACCCGGTACTTTGCCGAACAGGGAATTTTATTCAACGGCAAGGAACTAATACGCCCCACGCTGGCGCAGATGTTACGCAATCCTGTCTATGTGCAGGCAGACCTTGATGTGTACGAATTTTTCAAAAGTCAAGGGACAATCATTGTCAATGACGCTGCCGATTTTACCGGCATGAATGGCTGCTATCTGTATCAAGGGCGGGATGTGAAGCCCAGCAAAAAGAACGACTTGAAAGACCAAATGCTGGTGCTGGCTCCCCATGAGGGCATTGTCCCCTCCGACATCTGGCTGACCTGCCGCAAGAAGCTGATGAACAACATGAAAATCCAGTCTGCCCGAAAAGCCACCCATACATGGCTGGCGGGAAAAATCAAGTGCGGAAACTGCGGGTATGCCCTTATGAGCATTAACAATCCTGTGGGAAAGCAATATCTCCGCTGCACAAAGCGGCTGGACAATAAAAGCTGTGCCGGGTGCGGGAAAATCATCACTTCGGAGCTGGAAGCGGTTGTTTATCAGCAGATGGTGAAGAAGCTGGCAAGCTACAAAACGCTGACGGGCAGGAAAAAAGCGGCAAAGGCAAACCCGAAAATCGCCGCCCTGCAAGTGGAACTTCTCCATGTGGACAGCGAGATTGAAAAGCTGGTGGACAGTCTGACGGGTGCAAACAATGTTCTGCTCTCCTATGTGAATGTGAAGATAGCGGAACTGGACGGACGCAAGCAGGAACTTCTGGCGAGGATAGCGGAGTTGACGGTGGAAGCCATCAGCCCGGAACAGGTCAGCCAGATTTCCGGCTACCTCGACACATGGGACAATGTATCCTTTGATGACAAGCGGCGTGTGGTGGATTTGATGATTACCACCGTTGCCGCTACAAGTGACAGCTTGAACATCACATGGAAAATCTGACGGGCGGCACACCTCCCGTCAGACCGTTACCCTGTGTAGTCCCTTGTAAACTGTACTTTATTTCTCCATAAACCATAAAAATTCAACTTTTAATGCAGCAGCTACAACGTTGGATTGCATATCGCAAATATACTATTTGAATATTGCGCTGATTTTTGTCTTGTTACGGTTTCGCAATAAGACCAAAGTGGTGGGTATCACGATGATACCCACCACTTTAGCCAAGTAAATTTTTATTTTTGAATCGTAAAACGGAACGAGGTTCCCTTCTCCACCGCAAAGCAGGCGTCTGCATGGGGCTTTGCGCCCCAGCTGTTGTCGCCGCCCACGCCGCGCTGGAAAGCAGCGCAGCGGACGACCGTCTTATTGTCGTCCCGGGGCAGCTCGTAAAGGTGGCGGGCGTTTTCCAGTTCATGGGGCGTGTAGGGCAGCGCCGAGAAGGTCATGCCGTCCCCTGCAAAGCCGATGCCTATATTCAATCCGCTGCCGGTGAGTGCTGCGCTGTACACGCCGGTACGGCTGCCGCATTCCTGCGGGTAGACCGGGCTGTTCTGGGCAAAATCCTGCCGGACATTGTAGCTCCAAGCGCCCATCTTGCCGCCTGCGGTGCGGTCGGCGGTGGTCTCCCGGGGGCCAAGACCCAGATAGGATACCTTGGTCAGCTCCCGGCGCATCGGGAAGAGCAGCCCGAACTCCGGCAGCTCAGTCTTTTCGCCCTGCCATGTCATGGTGATATCGCAGCGGCCTGCGCCGTCGATGGCAAAATCAATGGGCAGCGTCTGCCCATCTGGTAGGGTGTAGTTTGCGCGGACGATGACGAACTCATCCTTTGCTTCGGCAGTCAGGTTATCGCACCGGGCGTAGAGACCGGCGGTTTTCCAGAAGGCAAATGCAAACGGCTCTGCGCAGCCCTCGTCGTTGTTGGTGGGCGCACGCCAGAAGTTGGGGCGCACGGTATCGTCCAACAGCTGCACACCGTTGTAGCGGATGGACACCAGCCCCTTGCCGCGACCAAAGATGTACTCGAAGCCATCGCCCTTTACGCCGATGTTGCAGTCCATCTCCACCAATTCCGGCGCGGCAACGGTCAGCCGGGCGGCGGCGTAGTTGTGCCATACCTGCCCAAAGGCAGCTTCATAGCCCGTCGGGATGCCGGGCTTTGCAGCCCGCTGCACTGCGGTAACGGTCATGCAGGCAAGCCCTGTCTCCGGCAGAGGGAACGGGAACGCGATGTGCGCAGTCTTGCCGGGTGCGCAGTCTGCCCGCAGCACCGCGCGGCGTTCCGGCTTGCCGTTGACCGAAGATGCAAACACAAGGTCGTAGGCGCTCAGGTCGGTAAAGAGGTTCCGGTTTTCAATCACGACTTCGGTGTCGGTCAGGGTGATTTTCAGCGGTGCGTAGGCCGCCTTGACTGCATCCATCTTGGGAGTATTGCGGCGGTCGGGCAGCACAAGGCCGTCCACGCAGAATTCCCGGTCGGTGGGGCGGTCGCCAAAGTCGCCGCCGTAGGCAAAGCCGGGCTTTCCGTCCGGGCTTATCACTGCAATGCCGTGGTCCATGTACTCCCAGATAAACCCGCCCTGATACAGCGGCTCTTCATAGGCATACTCGGTATAATCTGCGATGCCGCCGCAGCTGTTGCCCATAGCGTGGCTGTATTCGCACATGATGAAAGGCTTTTCCGGGTGCTCTGCCAAAAACTTTTTAATGTCTGCCACCGGGGTGTACATCTGGCTTTTCCATATCGGAGGTGGCGGGGTATTCCCGGTTCCAGAAAATGCCCTCGTAATGCACAAGGCGGCTGGGGTCGGTGCGGCGGAAATACTCGCTCATCTCCCACAGGGTCTTGCCGCCGTGGCTCTCGTTGCCGCAAGACCAAATGAGGATGGCCGGGTGGTTTTTGTCCCGTTCCAGCATGGCTTCGGCGCGGGCAAGCACATTCTCCCGCCACTCCGGGCGGGCACCGGGCAGCGTCCACTCGTCCGAGCCGTCCGCACCCAGCTTCTGCCATGTGCCGTGGGTCTCCAGATTGGTCTCCCCGGATGACATACAGACCGTATTCATCGCAGAGCTGCAGAAAACTAGGGGTCGTCCGGGTAGTGGCTAGTGCGCACGGCGTTGACGTTGTGGGCCTTCAGGTTCTTTACATCCCACAGCATCTCTTCCCGGCTGACGGTGCGGCCGGTCCGGCAGCTCCACTCGTGGCGGTTGACACCCTTGAACACGATGCGCTGGCCGTTCAAAAGCATCTGGCGGTCTTTCAGTTCAAATTTGCGCAGACCGACTTTCAACCCGGTGCGCTCCACGAGAGCGCCCTCGCGCAGCAGAGCAATCTCGGCCTCGTACAGGTTCGGCTGCTCGGCGCTCCACAGGGCGGGATGCTCCACCGTAAAAGTGAAGGAAACGTCCTGTACGTCCTCCTCCACATCCGGGTCGGACTCGCCTTTGCCAAACACCACGCCGCTGTCGTATTCGGCAGGCTCCCCCACCTCAGCGGACTGCTCCTCGCCGTCAAACACCACCGACACCGTTCCCGCGCCGCTGACCTTGCAATCAAAGGTGACGGTGGCACTGGAAAAGTCCGGGGCAAAATCCTGCTTCACAAAGACATCCTCGAGGTGAATTTCCGGCTTTGTGAACAGCTCCACGGAGCGGAATAAGCCGCTCATGCGCCAGAAATCCTGATCCTCCAGCCAGCTGCCGGAGGAGAAACGGTACACCTGTACCGTCAGGGTATTTTCGCCGGGGTGGACGGCAGCAGTCATGTCAAATTCAGCGGGAGTGAAGGTATCCTCGGTGTAGCCGATGTAAACGCCGTTGCACCAGACGGCGGCGGCACTGTCGGCACCGTTCAGGCGCAAGTAACAGCTTGCCCAGCTTTCCGGCAGGGTGAAACTGCGCTGGTATTCCCCGATGGGGTTATAGTCCTGCGGAATCTGACCGGGGTGCAGCTTTTCGTGGCCATCCCACGGGTACTGGGTGTTGACATAATGGGGCGCGCCGTAGGGCTGGCCGGGCT
>ENA-OPYU01000544-OPYU01000544.1-human-gut-metagenome-genome-assembly--contig:-NODE-544-length-14787-cov-2.604843_pt1 | contig 14787 bp, 16 predicted proteins | sample MGYA00242637_ERZ504482 | MGnify/ENA primary metagenome ERZ504482 (study PRJEB26092, sample SAMD00036237) | human gut metagenome | host: Homo sapiens | study: EMG produced TPA metagenomics assembly of...
AACACCCAATATCTTTACAGATTCCAACAGTTTTTCCTGTAAACGGCAAACAAAAAAATGACACTGTCTTCAATTATTGACAGTGTCCATAAATTATCAGATTTTTCAGATCAATTCACCCATGATGGTTGTATAAATATCCTGGCATTTCTGAGGCCAGCTTTTGCATATGGCCCGCGCAGCCGCTTTATTTGGCGCTGCCATTGTCAGATCCATGATCGCTGTATCTTTTTCGATCAGCTGGCATCTGACTGCATAGGTTCCCTGAGGGGTTGTATAATAATCAGCCGGCGTAAGAATCCTTTCCGGCATTTCATATCCATAATCCTTCAAAAATTCTTCGATTTCATTTCTGATATCCTGAGAGAGATCATTTTCAAAGTAGGAGAGTGTCTTACTTCCCTCATCTGTCAGCTCGTAATGAGAACTGTTGGAAACGGTTCTCCGTCTCAGAAGTCCTGTCTCCACCAGCTCTGACAGCACCTGCTGAAGATGAAAATAATCCGTATAATCCCTGTCCAGCACAAATTCTGATATCTGAGAATTTGTCAGCTCCTTCCATGAATGCTGGGCCATATAAAGTACCATTCAGTTTATAAATTGTAAATGGTTCTGCCATTCTACCACCTCTTTCTCATTTACATCCGGAACATGTCTGTTCCTTCTGTTCTTTCACAATCAGAAACTTTCAAACTTTTTCCCTGGTAACTGTTCTGTTCTTTCATCTGATGGTGAAGCAGATTCAGAACCTCCCGTTTTCTCGATGCCCACAAAGGAGCGATCAGAAGATCTTTTGGCCCGTCTCCTGTAATCCTGTGGATGACGATTTCCGGATCAAGATTTTCCAGTACATTCAATCAGTAAATCCAGATATTCTTCTCTCTCATAAACCTGAAATCTTCCTGCAAGATAATCATATGCCAGGTCTGTCCCTTTCAGAACATGAAGAAGCTGAAGTTTGATCCCCTGGATATCTTTTTTAATTCAAATATCTCATTGTCTCAAGAATCTCTTCCCTACTCTCTCCCGGAAGCCCCAAGAATCGTATGAACGATCACCTCAATATTCCGTTTGCGGAGATTTTCCAAAGCCTGATCGAAGCAGGAAAGCCGATATCCCCTTCTGATGTACTGAGCTGTTTTTTCATGGATCGTCTGAAGCCCCAGCTCGATCCATACCGGCTTGATCCGGTTCAGCTCTTCCAGAAGATCCAGTACCTCCTCTCCAAGACAGTCCGGTCTGGTTCCTACAGACAGAGCTACGATCCTGGGATGAGACATTGCCTCTTTAAAAATCTTCCTCAGGTATTCCACCGGCGCATAGGTGTTTGTATACGCCTGAAAATACGCAATATATTTCTGAATAGGCCGCTTGCCGGAAAGAAGCGCGATCTGACTTTCAATCTGCTCTGTAACAGACAGCGATACGTCTGCCGCAAAATCTCCGCTTCCTCCCTCGCTGCAGAAAATACAGCCTCTTGTCCCAAGAGTTCCGTCCCTGTTTGGACAGGACATCCCCCCGTTTAAGGTTACTTTATATACTTTTTCACCAAAACGCTCCCTGAGCATATAGTCCAGGGAGCAATAAGGTTTTCCGTTCCAGCTCTTACGCTGTTCCCGGCATTCTTTATTCAGTTCATTCATCAGGACATTACCTCTGTTTCTTCCAAACACTCTCCTCAGGAATATACTTGTCCAAAAATTCTCACAAAAAAGTGTGAATTCCCATATGCAATTACTGCCGGGCCAAACAGAATCACCAGCATAATCAGCGACATCTGTATCTGAAATGACGGAATAAATAAAATCAGGATCGGACAGGCACAGATCAGCAGCATCAAAATTGTATACGGCAAATGACGGATTGCCATTAAAATTGCATTCTTAAAAGTACTTTTTTACAGAATTATAAAACTTTGCAAGAAGCGGATACACGTATAAAAGGATCATCACATACAAAAGGGTAAATGCCGCAAAAATCATTCCCAGAATCTTTCCTGCGGGCTGCCCCATCTTTCCTGCAATATTGGTATCTATATAAAGAAGAGCTGCGGCTGCAAGCATGATTATATTTATAACAGTCGCCTGCTTAAAGTTCTGCTTAAAAGACCGGAAAAAGCTTCTGAATATATATGCCTCTTCATTTCTTACCATCTTCATTGTCACATAATACAAAGCCGTCAGAGATGCTCCTGCCGTAACAATCGGTATACAACAGATAATACAGAGAAGATTCAGCATGCAGAGATCTGCAATTTTCCCCATAAATACAAAAAAGCTTGTTATCCATATTAAAAAAATCGACCCATATCTTACTGCTCCTTTGTTCTTAAATGTGAATCATTGTCTAACAGTATAACGAAAAAAGGACAGAAAAAGCAAGCTTCACGGAAGAATCAGACGGTCAACTGTCACAAATTCCCATCCCTGCTCTGTAAACTCGTCAACCAGAGCAAGCGCAGCCTCCACAGTTGTTTCGTACTCGTCGTGCATCAGAATAACAGAACCGTTTTTTCATATTTTTACGGGCTCTTTGAAGCACATCCTGTACATTTTGGGTTTTCCAGTCCAGAGTGTCTATGGTCCAGAATACAGGAATCATCTCTACACAAAATCTCTGTGTCCTTTTTCCAGGCGCCATAGGGAGGGCGCATGTATACAGGATACTCTCCTGTAATCTCATAAATTCTGTTGTTTGTTTTCAGTATTTCCTCCCTGGCTCTGGTCTCTGAAATTTTGTCAAGCTGTACGTGATTATAGGTATGATTTCCGATCAGATGTCCTTCTCTGTGCATTCTTTTTACAATATGCTCATTTCCCTCTATTGATTTTCCCAGAGAAAAAAGGGATGCTTTGATTCCCCGCTCCTTTAATCCGTCCAGAAGCTTTTCTGTATATTTCTCATCAGGTCCGTCATCAAAGGTCAGGGCAATCTGAGGTCTGTCCTGATCTTCCCTTACAAGTCTCTGCATTCCTTCTCCTGCAATTATTTTTGCGGCAGAAATACCTGCTTCCTGAATTATAGCATTATCGGTCCGGCTGAGAACTGTAAACGCCGCAAACAGAATTCCTGCGCAAATCATACAACTTTCAAACTTTCTTTTCCATTTTTTCAATTGTTGCCGCTCCTGTTCTCTTGCTTCCATAAAAGATTCTATGCAGGACAAAGCAGCATCCATGACTGTACAGACAACGTTTGAAAGATAATTTTCCTGTAAATTGGGGAAAAGAAAAAGTAAAAAAACAAGAGCTGATTTCTGTCTTTATACAAAAATCAGCTCCTGCTGAATGCTCAGTCACAACTCTATGTTCTGCTTTTTCATAAGTCTTTTCAAAAAGGATTCCGGAATCTATCCTATTTATTAAGCATGATCTTTAACTGTGCTTCAATAGCCTCCGCGCATCTTTCAAACCCAAGCTTCCCGCTGTTCAGACAAAGATCATAGTTGGTGGCATCATTCCACACTCCGCCTGTAAACTTACGGTAATACTCCTGTTTTCTCTTGTCATCTTTTAAAAGGAATTTCTCAATTTCTTCCCTGGAACCGGAAATCTTTTCGGATGCCTGTTCCACGCGGAAATCCCAGGGCGCGTGTACAAACACACGCAGGGTATTGGGACGGTCCTTCAGCACATAGTTCACGCAGCGCCCTACGATCACATAGGATTCTTTTTCTGCAAGATCTTTCACAACCTTCGCCTGATAGCTGAAAATATTTTCATCAGAAATAAATTCCTTACTGTCCGGCTGAACCAGCTTTCCCCTGTAAAGTGAGGACTTATTAAACAGGGATGGCTTTATTTTGTTTCCGCCCTCAACCTTTCCAAAAAGTCCCAGATCGATCCCGCTTTCATCAGAAGCCATCCGGATGATCTCTTTGTCATAGAATGAAATTCCCAGCTTTTCTGCAAGCATCTTTCCTACGGTACGTCCGCCGCTTCCATACTGTCTTGCAATTGAAATTACTATATGCTCATCCATTCTTATTCCTCCTTGCAACATTCCCACAGCTTTCAAAGCTGTTTTATTCTCCCAGATAAGCCTTCTGTACTGCCTCGTTGTGAAGCAGGTCGTCCGCCTTTCCTTCCAGAGTAATACTTCCTGTTTCCAGTACATAAGCTCTGTCTGCAATGGAAAGAGCTTTTTTGCATTCTGTTCTACCAGAAGAACTGTAGTTCCACTTTCGCTTACTTCTTTGATAATATCAAAAATCTCATTTACAAAAATCGGTGACAGTCCCATAGACGGCTCATCCATCAGAATAATCCTTGGTTTGCTCATAAGAGCCCGTCCCATGGCCAGCATCTGCTGCTCTCCTCCTGATAAGGTTCCGGAACGCTGTCCCTGACGCTCTTTCAGACGGGGAAATCTTTTATACACCATTTCAAGGCTCTGCGTAATCTCATTTTTATCTTTGCGGGTATACGCGCCCATAAGAAGATTCTCATAAACAGTCATATCCGCAAATACTCGTCTTCCCTCCGGAACATGAGCCATTCCCATTTGTACGATCTTATGCGCCGGAACTTTCAGAAGATCCGTTCCCTCAAACATAATGCTTCCTGCTTTGGCCGGAAGAATTCCTGTCAGTGTCTGAAGGGTTGTAGTCTTTCCTGCACCATTGGCGCCGATCAGAGCAATTACCTCCCCCTGATTTACCTCAAAAGAAATTCCCTTCAGAGCCTGGATCACCCCATAATAAACCTGAAGATCCTTTACTTCCAACATTGCCATGATTATGTTCCTCCTATTCTCCCAGATATGCCGTAATAACAGTCGGATCATTCAGTACCTCTGAGGTCTCACCCTCAGTAAGCACCTGTCCGAAATTCAGCACGGTCAGCTTTTCACAGATGCCGCCCACCAGCTTCATATCATGCTCGATGAGAAGGGTAGTCATATGGAAATGTTCCTGTACAAAACGAATGGTATCCATCAGCTCCTGAGTCTCATTGGGGTTCATTCCGGCTGCCGGTTCATCCAGAAGCAGAAGCTTTGGGTCCGTAGCAAGAGCGCGGGCAATCTCCAGCTTACGCTGTTTACCATAAGGAAGGTTTCCTGCAAGGATCTCAGCCTCTTTGTCCAGATCAAACACCTTCAGAATCTCCATTGCCTTTTCGTTCATTTCTTTTTCTACTTTGAAATACTTCGGCAGTCTCAGGATTCCTGTGAGAGTAGAATACTGATAATGGTTGTGAAGTCCAACTTTTACATTATCCAGAACTGACATCTCTTTAAACAGACGGATATTCTGGAATGTACGGGCAATTCCGGCCTTGTTAATCTCTATTGTACTTTTCCCTGTAATATCCTGTCCATCCAGTCTGATAATTCCCTCAGTTGGCTTGTATACACCTGTCAAAAGGTTAAAAATCTGTTGTTTTTCCCGGCTCCGTTTGGACCAATCAGTCCATAAAGCTGGCCTTTTTCTATATTGATATGAAAACCGTCAACTGCACGAAGACCGCCAAACTGAATTGACAAATGATTTACTTCCAGCATTGCCATAATCAAGCTGCCTCCTTTTTCGTTTTTCCGCCCCGGATTTTTCTGCTATTCGACTTCTCCATATTCTTGCTGCCGGAGCCCAGTTAAAGAGCATCATAACAATCAGAACAATGGCATAGATCAGCATACGGTAATTTGCAAAACCGCGGAGAAGCTCTGGAAGAGCGTAAAGGATAATCGCCGCGATCATGGAGCCACGGAGATTTCCAATACCGCCCAGAACCACATATACCAGGATCAGAATTGACATATTGTAATCAAATACTGATACCTTGAGCATGGAAATATTATGGGCATAAAGCACGCCTGCCACACCTGCAAGGGCTGCAGAAACCGTAAACGCCAGAAGCTTATATTTTGTCACATTGATTCCCACTGACTCTGCCGCAATACGGTTGTCTCTTGTAGACATAACTGCACGGCCGCTTCTGGAATGAACCAGGTTCTGTACAATAAACAGAGTAAGCAGAACAAGGAGTACTCCGATCAGGAAAAAATATGGCTTGATCTCTTTATAAAGAGTGGCTGTTCCGGAAATACCCAGAGCGCCTTTCATAATCTTTTTGCCGCCTGCCGCAAGCTCAAGACCTGAGGAAGTTGTTGCTGCGTGAATACCGTTTTTATCTGCGCCAACATAGAGAATATTGATAAGATTCTTGATAATTTCTCCAAAAGCAAGGGTGACAATCGCAAGATAATCGCCTCGGAGTCTCAGTACCGGAATACCGATCAGAATACCGAACACGCCTGCCACTGCCGCGCCGATCAGTATCGCCAGAATAAATCTCGGAACCGGAGGAAGAGCGTCTGCTGCCAGATGCGAAAAGAGAGCGCTGGAATATGCGCCCACGCACATAAAGCCTGCATGGCCCAGACTCAGCTCGCCGGAAAATCCAACTACAAGGTTCAGAGAAATGGCTGCGATCGTATAAACGCACAGAGGAACCAGAAGACCTGTCAGAAGTCTGGAAAGATTTCCTGTGGAGGAAAGAATCTGGACTACCGCAAACAGAACGATCACAATTCCATAAGTTATAAAATTACTTCTTGTTGTCTTATTCATACTTTTTTTTCATATCGGCCACCTTACACTTTCTCCTGAATGTTTTTACCAAACAGTCCGGTAGGTTTCACAAGGAGCACGACAATCAGTACTGCAAATACAATCGCGTCCGCAACCTGGGATGAAATGTAGGCTTTTCCGAAAATCTCAATGATTCCCAGAAGGATACCGCCTGCCATGGCTCCCGGGATTGAACCGATACCGCCGAAAACTGCAGCCACAAAGGCTTTGATTCCAGGCATTGCACCTGTGTACGGAGTCAGTGTGGGATAAGCGGAACAGAGAAGAAGGCCTGCAATAGCAGCAAGTCCTGAACCAATGGCAAAGGTCAGGGAAATTGTTGCATTTACATTCACACCCATTAACTGAGCGGCATCTCTGTCCTCAGACACAGCCTGCATGGCGCGTCCGGGTTTGGTTTTACGTACAAACCAGGTCAGAGCCACCATAATAACAACGCTGACAACAATAGTTACAATGGTAATTCCCTTAATAACAAGCTGTCCGCCAAACAACGTTACTGACGGAACATCAATCACAGTGACAAAACTCTTGGCATCTGCTCCAAAGATCAGAAGTGCCAGATTCTGCAGAAGATAACTAACGCCAATGGCAGTGATCAGAACTGCCAGATTGGAGGACGCCTTTCTGAGAGGACGATATGCAACCTTTTCGATCACAACGCCCAATACCGTACACACCACAACAGAAAGTATCACTGCCGGAACCGGACCCATTCCTCCTCTGGTGACTGCGGTGAGAATCACAAAAGCGCCGACCATGATTACGTCACCATGGGCAAAGTTCAGCATCTTCGCAATTCCATACACCATTGTGTAGCCCAGCGCAATGATCGCATAGATACTTCCCAGGCTGATTCCATCTTTTAAATAAGTATAAAATCTCATAGTGCACCTCATATAGAAATTTTATTGTTACATAAAAGGAACGGAGGACAGTCCTTATGCACAGGCACCATCCCCCGTCCCTTAAATTTCCAGTGTATATTTATCCACTGATTATTCCATTTCTTTATATTCGCCGTTTTCAATACAAAGGCCTTAGGCTCCTTGTCGCACTCTCCGTCCTCTGTCCATGTAGCTTTTCCTGTAAGTCCGTCCAGCTCTACCTCAAGCATAGCCTCAGACATTGCCACGCTGATATCCTCGTTTGCCATATCCGGTGTAATTTCTGCTGCATCTGCCGCTGCTTTCATTGCATAGATCACATCATAAGTATCTGCTGCGAACTGGTTAGGAATCTCGCCGTTATTGGCATCGCCGTAAGCCTTTACAAATGCCTGGCTTGCCTCATCCTCTGCAGTTGCAGAGAAAGGAGTCAGAAGCATAACGCCTTCTGCCAGAGAAGTATCAAAGTTCTCAACGCCAAGGATTCCGTCCATGCCGTCAACGCCGAAGAATTTAATATCCATACCTGCTTCTGATGCCTGCTGAAGGATCAGAGCATTATCTGAATAGTAGTTTGGCAGGAAAAGAAGCTCTGCGCCGCTGTCAGCAATTTTCTTCAGCTGTACGGAATAGTCTGTGTTGTTGTCTGTTGTGTATGCCTCATCAGCTACAACTTCCAGTCCGTTCTCCTCTGCCGCTTCTACAAAAGAATCATGTACACCGGAGTTATAATCCGCCATGGAGTCATAAAGAACAGCAACCTTTGTTGCAAGTCCATGCTCACCGATATACTGTGCGGATTTTGCTCCCTGAGCCGGATCAGTAAAGCACATACGGAATTCATTGCTTCCTGCTGTAATAGAATCAACGGCTGTTGCAGACGGTGTAAACAGGAATGTGCTCTCTGCCGCCTCTGCTCCTACTGCAATACAGGAACCGGAAGTAGTTGCTCCGCAAAGCATCTGCATTCCTTTATCAAGAAGGTCATTATAAGCATTTACCGCCTTCTCCGGATCACCCATATCGTCGCCGGCATCAAGTACCTCAACCTGATATCCGTTAAATCCGCCGTCTTCATTGATTTCGTCTACCGCAATTTTAGCTGCATTATATACGTTTGTACCATACTGTGCATAATCGCCTGTCATTGGGCCGATCACACCGATTTTAAATGTTTCGTCTCCTTCTGCGAATACTGCTGTGGGCATGGCAGCTGTTGCTGCCACAGCTGCTGCCGCAGTTACACTTAATACCTTTTTCCAGTTTCTCATAACAAATCTCCTCCTTAAATTTGTAACGATTATCAGCATCCTGTTCTTCTGCATACAGATGATGTTAAAAAAGCCCACTGGACCACCAGCCGGCTTGGGCTTTCCCCCTGACTTTCGTTCGCTAATACTTTAATGTTTTGATTATAGCATCTGATATATTTGATTTCAAGTATAAATTTATAAAATATTTATATTTAAAAAAGCCGGTATCCTATACAGAATACCGGTTCCGGAAGGAGATGTCTCTCCTGTAATTCATTATTTACTTATGCGATCGCTTTTTTGAGCAATCTCTGCAAGTGCTTTGAATCCTTCTGCATCATTTACTGCAAGCTCAGCAAGCATCTTTCTGTTGATGTCGATGTTTGCGACTTTCAGGCCGTGCATCATCTTGCTGTAGGAAAGTCCGTTCATTCTTGCAGCAGCGTTGATACGTGCGATCCAGAGCTGTCTGAACTGACGTTTTTTCCTGCTTTCTTCCTGCGTAGGAGCTTGCAAGTAGCTCTCATTACAGACTGTTTTGCAATTCTATACTGTTTGGAACGGGTCTCCTCTGTAACCCTTTGCCAGCTTTAATGTACGATTATGTTTTTTACTTTGCGTTTAATCCGCCTTAATTCTTGCCATTTTCTTTAATTTCCTCCTGTTCGTCTTCTCTTCTTACTTCTTATAAATTAAGGCAGTGCTTTCTTGATATTCTTCAGGTTTGTGGAATCAACAACAGTGGCCTTTCTGAGATTTCTCTTTCTTTTCTGAGATTTCTTTGTTAAGATATGGCTCTTATAAGCTTTGTTTCTCATGATCTTTCCGGTACCAGTTTTTTTCGAAGCGTTTTGCTGCTGCTCTACATGTTTTAATCTTAGGCATTTTTATTTCCTCCTTGATTCGTGGTTCTGTTTTATATTTCACATTACTGCTGTGTCCGTAACCGGACACGGAAACAGTAATTGCTTAACGTTTTTACGCTGAGAAACATTGTCATGCTTCTTCCCTCGATCTTGGGTAGCTTTTTCCACTATCAGCGATGTCTTTCAGAAGCTCCGCAAAATCATCCAGCACATGTCTGCTGCTTGCCATATGAGCCATTTCTCTTCCACGGAAACGCAGAGTGACTTTTACGCGGTCACCTTTTGTAAGGAATTTCCTTGCAGCGTTTACCTTTGTCTTTAAGTCATTCGTATCAATATTAGGAGAGAGACGTACCTCTTTAATGTCAATCGTTTTCTGTTTCTTTTTGGCTTCGTTTTTCCTTACGGGAAAGTTCGTAACGGTATTTTCCGTAATCAATGATCTTACATACCGGCGGCTTTGCCTGCGGTGCGATCTTTACAAGGTCAAGTCCTGCCTCCTGCGCCTTAAACATGGCCTCTTTTGCAGACATGATACCAAGCTGGGCTCCGTCTGCTCCGATCAGACGTACTTCTTTGTCTCTGATTTGTTCGTTAATCATTAAATTGCTAATTGTTGTACACCTCCATACCTGTAAATGATATACCCTGACTTTTGCACGTTTCTGTGAAACGAAAAAAAGCATGGACGAATCCACACTCTGCTCATATTCCCACAGTACAGCTCTCTGATATCCACAGACAGCTTCTGCGCTGTGCATTTATCTGAAAGGAACATCCCTTCTTACAAATGCTGAGACATATAAACCCGAGACGCATCCTGTGCGCTAAGGTGAGAGTGAACTCTGCTTTGTTTTCTTCACGTACTGTAACAGGATATCATGACTTTCATGTAAAGTCAAGAACTTTTATGTGATTTTTTTAAACCATTTTCAATGACAGTCTCCTGTCCGGTACCTTTTCCTGTTCTGCCGGAATTCCGTATTTTATTTCCTGTGAAGATCCGTACAGAATTACTGCTTTTCCGGCAAACAGCAAAACGGAACGTTTTTGTCTGCCGGGACGGGTGGTATAAATTGTCCTGCTTTCCTGATAAATGAAAAAAAGAACTCTTTCCGACAGAAACCCTGTCATCATCAGTTCTCCGTGTTTATTCCGTTACGACAACCTGCCGTTATCGGTACTGCAGTTTTTATTTTATACGGGAGCAATTGTATTAAAGAGTAATGACCTCAATCTTACATAGGATGGAGATGGTGGCGATAAACATTTTAAAAGGCTGTCTTAAAAATATTTATCCTTTCACTGATAACTTGCTTACAGAAATGTCGCTTACAGATCTTGTTCGCTGAAAAGCGGCATTTTACACTTATTTTTTGCGAGCTCACCCCTTTGTGGGCGATTGCTCCCTGTATGTAACTAATATAACATATTCTGTAATGATACACAATAAAAATATTGCGTTATTTCAATAAATTTAAAATTTTTTGACCACAACCACTGCCCTCTTTTTTACTGTATACTACATTTTTCTGTGATAATTTTGCTGTGATAATCTTTACCCTGTTAATCTGCAGAATAAAATCCGAAAATACGGAAATATTACATAAGGCAATGATTTATTTAAGGAGGACACAACCATGACAATACTCAACTGCAGTGCAGTAACCTGTATTTATAACAAAGATCAGCTGTGCTCCCGCGGAGAGATCGAAGTAATGGGGCATGATGCCCGGGTTTCTGATGAAACCAGCTGCGGAAGTTTCCGTGACCGGAACAGCGCCTCAGTAACAAACAGTGAAAAAGAATCCTGCGGCTGCGAAAAAATTCCGTATTGACTGCAAAGCTCATGAGTGCACTTACAACGAGCACTGTAAATGTACGGCCTCTGCCATTGACATCAACGGTCAGAATGCCAGCACAAGCAAAGAAACAAAGTGCAAAACTTTTGCATGTAAATGCTGACACCTTTTGCCGGAAGCAAACATATACAGTCCGGTCTGTATATGCTGTTTCATATGTCAGTATAAAGCTGTTTAAAAAAGGACATTGCCCGCAGGCAATGTCCTTTTTGCATTGGTTTCAGTTTTATCTGTTTTTCAGGAAATCCGGAATCTGGATATCCTTTTTCTGAACTGTACTTGTAGGCATCTTTGTACCATAAGATGAATTCATGTTTCGGAAGAGAAAAGCTCGGCATATTGATACCGCCAGCCTGCTTTGCCGCTCCTGTCTGTGCAGCCGGTTTTCTTACAGAAAACGGTGAAGATGCATTGCTTCTTCCGCCAAAGGAAGAACCTGCTTTCGGAGCTGCATCGGTAAGCCCTGTAGCGATAACTGTGATTCTTGCATAATCAGCAACAGAATCATCATACATCGCACCAAAGATGATATTTGCTTCCTCTCCTGTCAGCTCCTGTACATAGCTTGCCGCATCATTTGCATCCATAAGAGAAATATCACCTGAAATATTAATGATTACATGAGTTGCGCCTTTAATGGTCGTCTCAAGAAGCGGGGAGGATACTGCCTGCTGAACAGCTTCCATAGCCTTGTCGTCTCCTCTTGCCTCTCCAATACCGATATGAGCGATGCCCTTGTCTGTCATAACAGTCTGAACATCTGCAAAGTCAAGGTTGATCAGTGCCGGCAGATTGATCAAATCGGTGATTCCCTGAACCGCCTGCTGAAGAACTTCGTCAGCCTTGCGGAGTGCCTCCGGCATGGTTGTCCGGCGGTCAACGATCTCGAGAAGCTTGTCATTCGGAATAACGATCAGTGTATCCACTGCCTTTTTCAGATTCTCGATTCCTGCAAGAGCATTGTTCATACGTGTCTTTGCTTCAAAACGGAAAGGTTTTGTTACCACACCAACAGTAAGGATTCCCATTTCCTTTGCTGCTGCTGCGATTACCGGTGCCGCACCTGTTCCGGTGCCGCCGCCCATACCACAGGTAACAAATACCATATCAGCGCCTTCTATTAACTGTTTTACTTCTTCTATACTTTCCTCAGCGGCCTTCTGACCAACTTCCGGCTGTGCTCCAGCACCAAGACCTTTCGTTATCTTTTCACCAATCTGAAGTACTGTTGGAGCTTTACAGAGGGTTAAGGCCTGTTTGTCAGTGTTGACACCTACAAACTCAACTCCTCCGATGGTCTCTTCCACCATTCTGTTTACAGCATTATTTCCAGCTCCGCCCACACCAATGACTATAATCTTGGCAGAGGACTCAGCTTCATTTGACATAATCTCTAACAATGTACTTCCTCCTTTTATTTCCCCGATATTTATCGTAATCTACCTGCATATAGTATATCATATATTTTTTTACTAAAATTAATCAACTACTATTTTTGTTTTTTTATACTTTTTTCATGTATTTTCGTCATTTCCAGCTTAATATCCATCGCCGTAATAAGCGTCTTCCCCGCTTTCATCATAGGCTCCTGTTTCCTCTGAACCATCCGAATACTCACTGGATTCCTCGCTGTAACCGTCCTCATATCCCGAACCAGAATACTCTCCTTCTGACCCGTAAGAGCTGTCTTCAGAGCTTCCGTCCTCACTGTTTCCGTCAGCTTCTTCCGTATTTTCCGGCATTGGGCCTACATAATTTCCCTCTCTGTCGTACTCTCCGGTTCCGGTGAATCCGCCCTCTTCATTATATCCTCCTGTCCAGTCTCCCATTGCGTCAATGGTTTCCTGTGTAGGAGCAGGACCTACATAATTCCAGTTGGCATCATACTCGCCCTCTCCGGTGTAATCGCCTTCCTCATCATAGCCGCCAACCCATTTTTCAAGAGCATAGTCAAGAGCTGTCATAGGCTTCGCTCCCACATATTTTCCGCTTTCATCATACTCGCCCTCTCCGGTATATTCACCGTTTTCATCGTATCCGCCGGTCCAGTTTTCTGCTGTCACTTCCTCTATTTCCGCCTCAAAGGTAATGGTCTTTACAGAATCCGTTACATTTTCCGCATGCAGGATGCCTTTCTGACCTGCAAGCTGGGGAAGAATCGCGATCACCCTGGTCATTTTATCTTCAAGGTTCACATCTTTGCCCAGACTGACTGTAATATCTCCGTAAAGAAGACTGATCTCGTAGCTTTCGTCAAATTGAATATGATCCGGCAGACTGTCATTTTTGGCAAAGATAGTAGAAAGAGCAACCGCGGTATTCAGAACGGTTTCTTTTATGGGTAGCTTCTCTCCTTTTACTACCCGTTTCACAGCTATCCCGTCAAAAAAAGGAACGTTTTTTATCCTGTGTTTTTTCGCTTTCAATAAACATGCCGTTCCGGTCAAAATAAATATAGCTGTCCAGATAGGGAATACAGCCCACAGCCTTCTTTTCCTTTACACTGACCACGATGGTGTTTCTGTTTGACCGTGTCACCTTAAAGCCTTCCACAAAGGGAATATCCCCTGTGTCGTCTGTGGTATAAAGGATGGGGGCAAGAACAGAGTTTTCTGCCATTGGTCCCCGAAGGACCATGGCCTTTATCTCTTTTTCCGTATAATGACCGCTTCCCATAATCTCCACATTTTCTACCTTAAAATAAAGAAAGAAAAAAGCACACCTGCCAGAAGACAGGCTCCTATTCCCCCAAGTACTATTTTTTCTGCTTATCCGATATGTTCAGTTTTTTTCTGTATTTTGATGTTCTCATAAAAATGCAGTTCCTGTATCCTCTTCTATCTGCGCGCCCAAAGACGCCAGATCCTCACATATATGCTCATATCCCCGGTAAATAAAGGAACATCCTTCGATGACAGTCTCCCCCTGCGCCGCAAGAGCTGCCACAAGCAACGCCGCTCCCCCTCGCAGTTCTCTGGCTCTCACTGTACATCCCCTGAGACAGGTTCCTCCCTGTATACTGGCCTCTCTGCCGGAAACAGCAACAGAGGCGCCCATTTTATTCAGTTCCTCTGCAATCCTGAACCGGTTTTCAAAGATATTTTCCCGTATGCGGCTTTTCCCCGGAATGGTTGTCAGTACTGCCATGAGAGGAGACTGAAGATCTGTGGGAAAACCCGGATACGTATCCGTTTCCAGAAACGGTACCGGAAATGCCGTTCCGCTTCCGTCAGCTATTAGTTTACCACTCCTGCGGTTATATTGTCCACCCATTTTCCCATACACTTCAAGAAATGCATCCAGCTCTCCCTCTGGCGGATTGGAGAT
>ENA-OPYU01000545-OPYU01000545.1-human-gut-metagenome-genome-assembly--contig:-NODE-545-length-14784-cov-2.485434_pt1 | contig 14784 bp, 18 predicted proteins | sample MGYA00242637_ERZ504482 | MGnify/ENA primary metagenome ERZ504482 (study PRJEB26092, sample SAMD00036237) | human gut metagenome | host: Homo sapiens | study: EMG produced TPA metagenomics assembly of...
GGAAATGATACGCAGCCTTTGGAACAAGCCATCCAAGCACCAGTAAAAACGGAAAAGTCACAAGCATTGGCCAGATTACAAACTGATATTTCATAAACCAGATCTGTGAGGTCAGTACCCGCAATATTGTCACGGACATCAACATACCGATGAGTAATGAAGATATCATTGTAAATCCTGCGTAATAAATCCCTTCCAATGTCAGCATCTTTATAATCTGTTTTTCGTCATTCCGATTGATTCTAACATTGCCAGCTCACGGAGCCTTGTGACGATACTCGTCAGAATGGCATTGATAAAATTCAGGATACCGATCACGGCAACTACAAATGTCAAAAAATCATCCAATGATTGTAAACATCCCTTTCAAACTTTCAAACTCGTTGGACCATTTTAATTTTGACTCGTAGTTCATCGTAGGCTCTGTCTTTTCCGAATAATTTTTGACGAATTGTTGAATCGCTTCTTCTCGGTCGTCTCTCACATCAAATGAATAGCTCATCAGATAGTCTTCCGATAAGTCCTTCCGAAATACTTCCGCTGTTGTATAATATGGAAATATCACAGAATAACGCGTAGATAACCCATAATAATTTTCTTTGATCACGGAGATGATTTCTACTTCCCGTTCTTCGCCATTTGGAAAACTCAAAGTAACTTTGTCGCCCGCATGATGTACCATATCCTCTTTTCTTACCATTCCATTATCATCTGTCGACACTGCATAGAGCAGATAGTTCCCTGTTGCCAGCTTTTCCTTGATCACATCAAGATCTTTCTCCCCTTCATAAACTTCCATTTTTTCAAATAGAAAATCATCTACCCCATAATACATTGTCTGATAGTTTTCTTCATTCAATTTTGTTACCGGAATTTTTTCTCCATTCCACATCCAACAGAGTTTCCCCGTTTTCATTTACAGGCATATTTTTCGGAATTTTATAATCAGAAATCTTTACTCCGACCTGATCTGTTGCCGCATAGATCCGTCCACCTTTTTCAAATCCTTCCTGTTCTTCACACGCTTCTATAAAGCTTTCCGTTAAATTTGATTCCTGAAGCTCTTCTTTCCTTGCAGAATACTCTGAATTAAAGTATTTTGCATTGGCGATCACAAAATCGGAACTGACAAAGTTCGCCAAATACTTGTCCATATCAAATGCATTTGTAAAAGTAAAAAATACTATTTAATAATACGATTGCAAGCGACAACGACACGATTACAATAACGGTCTTCCCTTTATTTCTTCCTAAATTAGAAAGTGCCATCCGACTGATTTTCCCGCCGTCTGTCGTTTTTTTCTGTTTCTTCGCCTGCCTTTTTCCTTCTGTGTAGCGCACAGCCTCCACCGGGGAAACTTTTGCCGCCAATTTCGCCGGTTTCCCTGCCGAAATGAATACTGTGACAAGTGCAAAATCACGGTTGCCCCAAACAAAAATCCACGGATTCATAGATACTGCCGAATCACTGTTCCCCGGCTATCGTATGTGATAAAAGCATTGGTACGATCGCCTTTCCTACAAAAAAGTCCAACAAAAATGTCCACACGGAATTCCGATGGCGGAAAGTAACAACGCCTGCCTTCGGATAATCTTTTTAATCTGCTTTCCAGTCGTTCCGATCGTCTTTAAAAGGCCCGTAGAACCGTATATCTTTCATAACAGAATCTGAAAAATGTTATAAATAATCAGATAGCCTGTCAAAACAATCAAAAATTCCAACACCTGCAATCGCAGCAACTGTCATAGGGTCTCCCGAAGTACTCTCAGAAATATATGCCCAGTTTGCGTTGCTTGCAATATAGTTTTTTTCCTCCCTCTTTCGTGGAGTATCCACTTTCCCTGGCTACCTTATCCAGTTTCTTCTGTATCCCTTGGGAATTTTGAAAAACAATCTCCATTCGGATTGCGCCTACCGGAGAAGTATCCTGATCATAGGTGTACTGCAATTCCTCCGGATGTTCTGCCAGATATGCTTTGGATACAACAGTAAAGCCCACATCAAGAGCCGGATCGGATCTGATCACTCCGGAAATGCGGAAGGTGCGCTCCACCGGCGCCTGTCCTTCCCGGATTTTCAGAAGTAGTGTAATCCGCTGCCCGGCTTTCACTTTCATCCCAAGCAGCTTTAACGATGTTTCATCGACCAGTACTTCCTCCGCCTTCTCCGGCGCTTTTCCATCAATGATCTCAATGAAATGGTGTCCATAAAAGTTCTTCGGATAATACCATATTTCCATATGTCGCTTTAAAAATTCTGGATTCTCCACCGTATTCGCCACGAGTCTGTTATCCGCACTTTCTTTGACCAGTGGATGTCTGCTCAGCTTGTCATACTGCTCCTCCGTAATATTTTTGAATACTCCATGAGAATCACCACCTGCCTGACGCATGGTCTGCCGCTGAAAATTCTCTGCGGTTCCGATTCCCACTGTAAATAATGTGGTAAACAACATTGCAGTCAGTGCAATAGCGATAATGGCAATGACATTCCTTGTCCGGTTTGCCCGGAAACTTTTATACGAGATCTTATCAATAACCTTTTTGGTTACGCACCTTACGCATAGAATTCACCGCCCTTTCTGCGCGCATTTCTTCCCTTGATCTTTCCATCCTCGATACGTACGATCCGGTCTGCCATCTGGGCAATCTCCTCGTTATGTGTGATCATCACAACTGTTTGTCCGAACCGGTCGCTTGTCACTTTGAGAAGACTTAACACATCCTGACTTGTAGCTGAGTCAAGATTTCCCGTTGGCTCGTCGGCGAGGATGATCGCAGGCTTACTGGCAAGCGCCCGGGCAATGGCTACCCTCTGCTGCTGTCCACCGGATAACTGAGACGGAAGATTATACCTTTTCTTATCCAGTCCCAGTACATGGATCACATCCTCCACAAAGTCTTCATCGACTTCATTTCCATCCAGCTCGATCGGAAGGACGATATTTTCATAGACGTTTAGCACCGAACAGTGTAGCTCTGAATACAAATCCAATCTTTCTTCTTCGAAAAATTGTCAGTTCTTCTGGTTTCAGTGTAGAAATGTTTCTTCCATCTACAATGACCTGACCGGCTGTCGGCACATCTAAACCTCCGAGCATATGAAGCAATGTTGACTTTCCACTTCCCGACGTTCCTACGATCGATACAAATTCTCCCTGTGCTACCGCCAGATCCACACCGTCCAATGCCTTCACAAGGGTATCTCCGCTTCCATAATATTTTTTCAACTCTTTTGCCTCTAAAATTGTCATACCAACAACTCCTTTCCATTCACACAGTTTCTTTTCATCCCTAACCATTTTTTGTTCTTTCTAATAAGAAAAAGACCTTATAGAATCAGAACCCCCTCTTTTCGTCATGCGGTTCCTTTCTATAAAGTCATTTTATAAAATCATTCTTACGAGAATCTTTCCAAAATCTAACAGTTTTGACAGATTTACTCTTTCTGAAGAAATATTTTAAAAATACTTCCGTTTCCTTCTTTGGATTCTACTTTGATATAGCCACCCTCGCGCTGAACGATTTCCCTGGCCAGATACAGTCCGATCCCGATGCCCTCTTCCTGCTGCACCAGGTCTGACCGGTAAAAGCGGCTGAAAATCTGTGCCCGCTCCTCTTCCCGGATTCCGATTCCCTGATCCTTGACCGCAATACAGAAATACATCTCATATGATATCCCTTCCACCTCTATCCGGCTTCCTTTCGGTGAATATTTTACTGCATTATCCAAAATATTATAGAGGGCTTCCTGTGTCCACTTCTGATCAAAGTTCGCTTTGCCTTCTATATCACCACAGATTTCTATCTGGATCTCTTCTGCCTTGCCTTGGCAGAATCTCCTCTGTCGCTTGACGCACAAGGCTTCCTACCCGCTGTACCGATGGACAGATTTTAAAAATCATCCGACTCCAGCCGCGACATTTTCACAAGTGCCGTCGTGAGAAATTTCCAGTTTTTTCCGCATACGTTTCAATCTGTTCTGCCAGATATTTCTCCTGCTCTCCTTCGGTCTGCTCTTGTAAAAGTTCCGAATACAGCATAATATTTGCAAGTGGCGTCTTCATCTGATGAGAAATGTCCGAAATCATTGACTGAATATTTTCCCGCTCTGCTTTTGTCCGTTCCATCGACATACTGGACATCGTAAAATACTGTTTCCACTTTGACTCCAGCCGCGACAATTCTGTCTCATCATATGTCTCCTCCGTAAATGTTCCGTTGATTGCTTTAGTCAGCATCTCATCCAGTCTCTGAAGTGTCCTTGTTGTCCGAAAGATTCGCACACGGTTTCCCCCGTTTCCCTTTTCACCTTTTCTTTTTGTTTCTTCTATCTTTTATCTCTCCCACACATAACCAAGTCCGTATACCGTTTGGATCGGATTTTTCTTTCCCGTCTGTTCCAGCTTTTTTCGCAGCCTTCCGACAGTCACCGAAAGTGCATTCTCCTCTACATACTGCGCTCCGTCACTCCAGATTCGATCCACCAGTTGCTCTCTGGTCAATGTCTGCCCCTGATGCTCAATCAAATACGCAGAAGCTTCTGCTCTGTCTTACTCAGCGTAACTTCCTGACCTTCTACTATAAAATACATTTGTTCAAATACAAACCGATACCCGTCCTTTTCATAAGTAAGACCTTTGTCCTGTGCCATCCGTACAAGCATCCGCTCCACCCGCGCCCGCAGGATCATCAGACTGAAGGGCTTCGTAATATAGTCATCCGCCCCGAGAGAAAATCCGGTCACCTGATCGATTTCCAAATCATTTGCCGTCAGCATAATAACCGAAACTTCCGACTCTCTCCGGATCTCCTCAAGAAAGGTATATCCACTCCCATCTGGAAGATTGATATCCAGAATGATAAGAGATACTCTCTCCTCTTTCCAGATTCTTCTTGCTTCTTTAAGATTGTACGCTGAATAAAATCGATACTCCGGCGCGTGCAGGGCAAGTGTGATCCCTTGGTTTAAGCCTCTGTCATCTTCCACAATTAAAATCTTCTTCTCTGCCATACCGGCTCCCTCCTTTTCCGATTTCTCCATGTTTTCTGCTTTTTTCTCATTCAATTCCTTTGGATGAAATGCACAAAACTTTTTCTCTGACCTCTATTATATCGAATTTCTCCTCGCAAAAATCAAGTTTTTCTTATCACTCTTCTGCATTTGCTCAAGCAAATTGTTTTTATAATATTCATTATTTACGAATAAAATACATTTTATTCTCATCTATTAGCGCTAATTTTTAATGTCTATTAGCCTTGATTTTTAATAGGATTTTTTCTTATTTTTGTGAAATTTTTCTAAAAAATTGTGAAAAAAAACATTTTCATCTTCCATCAGTTGTGATACAGTAAAGAAGTTCAGTAAGATAACACTCATTAATTACAGAAGGAGATTTGTACAATGAAGAAAATTTATGAAGGAAAAACCAAAGATGTATTCAGCCTTGAGAACGGAAATGTAATGCTCAAATTCAAAGATGACTGTACTGGAAAAGACGGAGTTTTTGATCCGGGCGAAAATAGTGTTGGATTAACAATCGAAGGTATTGGCAAAGCAAATCTTGAAACATCTGTTCACTATTTTGAACTGTTAAAAGATGCAGGCATCAAGACACACTATGTAGGTGCTGATGTGGAAAATGCTACAATGGAAGTGCTCCCTGCGACAGTGTTTGGACACGGATTAGAAGTAATCTGTCGTTTAGTTGCAACAGGAAGTTTCATCCGCAGATATGGAGAATATATCGAAGACGGAACAGTTCTTGACGGTGGTTATGTAGAGTGTACATTCAAAAACGATGCTTTAGGTGATCCGCTTGTGACTGGAGAAGGTCTTGCAGCACTCGGAATCATGACACCGGAAATGTTCGAAAGCATGAAAGAGCAGACATTAAAGATCACAAAGATCGTTGCTGATGATTTAAAATCTATCGGACTTGACCTCTGGGATATCAAATTTGAGTTCGGTTACAACAACGACGAAGTAATCCTGATCGATGAGATCGCTTCCGGAAACATGCGTGTTTACTAAAGATGGAAAGAATTGTAGAGCCAGTAGAACTGACAAAACTGATCTTAAATAGATAATACTAAAAAGGAACTGCCTGCAGATTTGATCAAGACAATTGACCAAACACCTTCTGCAAAGCAGTTCCTTTTTTATCCATTCTTATTTTCAACAGAGCAGCCAAACACGGCTGCTCCTTCTCTTCCCTTATTCCTTAGACTGATACAATCCCCACAGATATAAAATCGGCAAAATGAAATCGATAATGGAAAATACCTGAAATCCTACCAACATTATGGACTGGATAAATGCAATCACAACGATCACAAGGTAGATGATCATGCCGATCAGACATACCTTAAAGGATTTTCCATTCAATCCAAAGATTCCGCATACAAGCATCAACAGGGAAGAAAATAATCCTTGAAGCAACGTCAACGGAGTTGCCATTGCTTTTACTGCACTCATATCTACTCCATTTACAACATCTCCCATAGACTGCAGCATAAAATAACTTCCTACGGTACCAATTGCCCCCATCCACAGCAAGTACGATAAAGATAATTGATACAACTTTTAATAATTTGTTTGGTTTAAACATAGACCTCTCCTCCTTTTTCTTTTACTCCTCTGGCAAATTTCATTATGCCACAATGATTCCCTTCTGACAAATACATTTTCTTCTGTTACACTTTTAGAGCTGTCGCAGTGCATCGATCGGACTCATCTTCGCCGCCTTTCTCGCCGGATAAATGCCAAAGACAATTCCAACCCCACACGAGAAACAGGTCGTCAAAACGATTGCTGTCGGAGACAGTCTCGCGGATAATCCACCAATCTCCAGTACCGAGATCAGTCCAGACAGCCCTGCTCCGATCAAAATTCCGATGACTCCACCAATTCCAGAAATGATCGCAGACTCACACAAAAACTGTACGATAATGGATGATGTCTTCGCTCCCAGCGCCTTTCGGATTCCAATTTCTCTTGTCCGCTCTGTCACTGATACAAGCATGATGTTCATGACACCAATTCCTCCGACAACAAGGGAAATTCCTGCTACAAATGCTACAAAGGCTGTCACCATGTCAAGCACGCTTCCCATCGCTTCCGCCATGTTCATCTCCTGCTGTTTGACAAAGAGCTCCTCGCCCTCTCCCAAATGCCTTGCAGACAATGTCTGAATAGCAGATTTTGTAGCTGCATTTGCCTGGTCTCCACCATTTAAATAGATTGTCAGGCTGGAAAAATCCTCTATCTGGCTTCCCCAGTTTTCTGCTGTTGTATACGGCATCTCAAGAAATACCGGCATCTCCATACCGAACATCTTCATAGCTTCGTCATTCGCCTTCATCAATTCCTCATCAGAATCCCGGACTCCAACTATCTGGATGGTCTGCAGCACACCTTCGATCGTCGCCTCTAACTCCATTCCGATGACATCCGGTGTCCCAAACAAATACAATGCACTTGCTTTGTCAATAACGCAGACAGAATCTGCATTGAGCACATTGTCTTCGGTAAAATAATTTCCTCGGATGATCGAAGTCTGCATTGGATTCTTCTCCTCATCCGGCATTGTCAGTGTAACTGACGCATCAAACTCTCCTTTTCTCGTCGTGACTGTCCCCATCGTTGCGCCGGAAGACACTACTCCGATTGCCTTATTTCCAAGATTATCCTTTACCGCCTTCAGATCATCCCAGGTAATAATATTCGTGTAGCTTGTAGCATCTTTATTAACAATCACAGAGACACTTTTTGTCTCGTCGGTCGCCATCACATCTGCCTTTAATCCGCTTCCGATTGACACAATTGTGATCACAGAAGAAATTCCGATAATGATTCCGAGCATCGTGAGGAAAGAACGCCCTTTGTTGGACTTGATACTGTACAATGCCATCTTAATGTATTCCAATAATTGTGCCATCGCGTACCTACCTTTCTATTTCTCCTCTGACTTCGCCACAGTTGTCGTTGTCACTTTCATCCCCTCTTCCACCGTTCCAAGAGTATCTGCAACAACTTTGTCTCCTTCTTTCAGACCTGACTTGATCTCCACCTTGCTGTTGGATGTGATTCCAAGTTCCACTGCCTTTTTCTTCACAACACCATTTTGTACTACATAGACAAAATCTCCTTCGGTCGAAGTATTTACATTTTCATTCGGAAGGTAAAGGACATCCTTTTCCTCTGCCACTGTCATTGTCAACTTTGCCGCAACTCCAATGTAGATATTCTCGTCTGGATTCTGAATCTTTACATTTGCACCGATCACTGGGTTCCCTTTTGCATTTGGAACTGCAATCTTATCGATAGATTCTACAACTCCATCGTATTTATACTTTCCGATTTTTACAACCGCCTTGCTCCAACTTCTACTTTGTCAAAATCACTTGCAGGAATTTCCAGCTTTACATTGACATCCTGATTGCTCACAAGTGTAAATAACTCTCCTCCTGCGACAGCAGTGCCGCCCTCCATCGTCTTTACATCAGAGATCACACCATCAAAATCTGCCTTGATCCCATCTCTTGCCTTTGCCATCAGTTCCTCAGAGCTGAGCACTGCCAGTTCTGCCAGATTCTCCGTGATTGCCATATTGTTGATCTGTCCCTGTGTGAGACTCGTATCCGGAATGCTTGCACTCGGTGTTTCTACAGAAATACTTGCACGAAGCTGCTCTGCCTGTGCCTGTAATGCCTGTACTTCCTGCTGTATCTGCGCATATGCCTGCTGGCTTCCGGTCTGTATCTGGGCACTGACCTGGGCAATCTGGGCATCGAGCACTGCATTTGCCCCTTCTTTTTCTGAAACTTCAAGAGATTTTTCATCTCTCTGTGTTTGTAATCTCTTCTTGTCTTCTTCAGATAGATTCTCGTCAGCAAGATCTATACGAATCTTTTCTATTTCCCCATACAATACAGAAATCCGCTCCAAATTCACAGCCTTCTGTGCATTCCATTCGTCCAACTGCGGCTGAAGAGTCTGGTTCGCAGTAATTTCATCTTGCACACTCTGCTCCAGCGATGCCATCTGCTGTGATTTCGCTGAAATCTGTGATTCTACACTGGCGATCTGCTGTTCTGCCTGTGCACGGGCTGCACCAGCTGCCGCCTGTGCATCGGCCGCTGCCTTCGCTGCCTCAGAAGCACTTCGATCTGCCTGCTCCCTTGCGCTTTGATTTGTATTGACTGCAGACTGAAGATCCATCTGTGCTTTCTGATTGTTCTTTTCCAGATCAGACGTATCAAATGCCACAAGGAGATCTCCTGCTTTCACTGCCTGCCCGACTTTCGCACGAAGCTGGCTGACCGGCGCATTGACCGGGGAATAAAATACCTTTTTCTTCTCGCTGTCCACTGTTCCGGATACATTGTAGATTTCTTTCACATCTCCTCGTACCACTTCGACAACTTCCACAGTTCCTCCTGTCTTTTTCTCTTTTGAAGTAAATTGGGACGCAATCACTGCGACAACGACAATTCCCCCAGATAACTGGAACGATCACCCAGTTCGGAAGCTTCTTCTTTTCTTCCGGACATCTGTAGTTTCTTTGCTTCCTTCCTCTTCCTCCGACAGCACGATCATGTCTGTCTCTTCATAAATCTCTTTATCTTTCTTTCTCACGACTATTCTCCTTGCTTCTCTTCGTTTAAATAATCCTGCTCAATTCTTCCATCTCGTATGTAGATTACTCGCTTTACCTGCTCCGCAATTTCATTATCATGCGTGATGATGATGACTGTCCTTCCTGACTTGTGAAGCCCTTCTAAAATCTGCATGATCTCTTTTGTAGATTTTGAATCCAGATTGCCGGTAGGTTCATCTGCCAGTATCACCGGAGGGCTTGCTGCGATCGCTCTCGCCACTGCGACACGTTGTTGCTGACCTCCTGACATCTCTGACGGTTTGTGTGTCATCCGCTTCTCGAGACCTACTTTGATCAGTGCCTGCTTTGCCGCGGCTCTTCGCGTCTTTCTGTCAATCCCCCGGTAGATCAACGGCAGCTCCACATTGCCAATCGCATCTAGATTTGCAATCAGATTAAACCCTGAAAGATAAATCCAATCTCTTGATTTCTCACATCGGACAGTTCATTATCCGTCATTCTCGAAACATCCTTTCCATGCAAAAAGTAACTTCCCGAAGTCGGTGTATCCAGACAACCGATCATATTCATCAATGTGGATTTTCCAGAGCCGGAATGACCAATGATCGCAACAAACTCTCCCTCATGGATCTCCAGGCTGACACCATCCAGCGCACGCACTTCGTTTTCACCCGGATTGTATATCTTATGCATATCTTTAATTGATATCAATGGTTCCACCTTGCCACCTCCATATTGCTATTCTGTGATATCTAAATGTACCTTTGTACTACTTAAATAATACAATTAGTATAGCACTTTTTTCCATAATTGCAATCATTTTTTTAGAATTCCAAAATGCAAAAAGAGATGAAAGAATACATCTCTGTATTTCTTCCATCTCTTTGTATTGATTTGTCTTATGACTTTTTATTTTATGCTCTGAAATAATCCTGGATCTTATACTAACTCAAGGAGAACTTCCATTGCAGCATCACCTTTACGAAGACCAATCTTAACGATTCTTGTGTATCCACCTTTACGATCTTCGTATTTTGGTGCGATTTCGCTGAATAATTTTTCAACTAAATCTACTTCTTTTGTATTTTTCTTTCTTCCAGCAGCTTTTTCCGGAACTTCTGTCACTGGGTAGAGAACTTTTAACATTTCTCTTCTTGCATGAAGTCTTGAAGGCATGTCTTTTTTCGATTGTCTTTTCTACTTCATCGTAAACTGTAACTTTCTTTCCGTCTACAACTTCTTTCACTCTCTTGCCGTCTTTATCTTTACGTGCAACTTTTGCTTTTACAGTTACTTCTTCGTAATTGTCTTTTTCTTTTACTGCTAAAGCGATAAGACCTTCTGCAACTTTGCGGATTTCTTTTGCTTTTGCTTCTGTTGTAACGATCTTACCATTGTGAAGTAATGCTGTTACCTGGTTTCTGATTAATGCTTTTCTCTGGCTGCTTGTTCTGCCAAGTTTTCTATATTTTGCCATTTTTAATTTCCTCCATATTTCGGAACACACGGCTATGCACTTCGGGCTTATTAACCGGTGTCATCTAGTTATGCATCTTCGGGCTTGACTAGCTAGATGCTGTTATCTAATTTACTCTTTCTCCCGGGGCTTAATTCTAATCCGAGTTCTTTTAATTTTGCAGAACTTCCTCTAATGATTTCCGTCCGAGGTTACGAACTTTCATCATATCTTCCGGTGTTCTGTTTGTCAGTTCTTCCACTGTATTGATGCCGGCTCTCTTTAAGCAGTTGTAAGAACGAACAGAAAGCTCTAATTCATCAATGCTCATCTCTAACACTTTTTCTTTTTCATCGTCTTCTTTCTCGATCATAACTTCTGCAGCCTGAGCTACTTCTGAAAGATCGATGAATAATTTCAAGTGTTCGTTGAGAACCTTAGCAGCAAGGCTGACTGCCTCATCTGGAAGTAATGTTCCATTTGTATATACATCCAGTGTCAGTTTATCATAGTCTGTGATCTGTCCAACACGAGTATTCTCTACTGTCAGATTTACACGTTCTACCGGTGTGTAGATAGAATCAATCGGAATCACGCCGATCGGCAGTTCTTCGTTCTTGTTCTTATCTGCACTGATATAACCTCTGCCTTTTGTGATAGTAAGTTCCATGTAAAGTTTGCTGTCTGCACCGCCATTTAATGTAGCGATCACTGCATCCGGATTCATGATCTCGATATCTGGATCCACCTGAATATCAGCAGCAGTCACGACACCTTCGCCCTCGAACTCAATATAAGCAGTCTTCGGCTCATCTGTCTCGGAACTGTTCTTGATTGCCAGTGATTTCAGATTCATGATGATCTCTGTCACATCTTCCTTCACGCCCGGAATTGAACTGAACTCATGTAACACACCGTCAATCTTTACGTGGCTGATTGCAGCTCCCGGTAAAGAAGAAAGCATGATTCTTCTCAGAGAGTTACCAAGTGTTGTACCATATCCTCTTTCTAAAGGTTCTACAACAAATCTGCCATATTTTTTGTCTTCTGAAATCTCAGTAATTTCAATATTTGGTTTATTAAAATCAAACACGATAAAGTCCCTCCTTCTGGGCTATTAAACTATTGAGGGTAACTATACTCCAAATAAACTTCCCACAGCATATCTATATGCCGTACACATTTTCACACGATACTCTGTCTGAATCCGCATTCCGACAAATAATATGTGATAGGATACAACTAGGGGTTCTCACAAAATGAAGCATTCAGCCAAGATATTGCCAACCGCCGATAGACGAAGACGATCTCCTGTAGAAATTTTCCATTTTGCAACACCCCTGTCTGTTGCAGCGTAATCAAACGCAAAAGGTTTAATTATTTAGAATATAATTCGACGATCAACATCTCATCTACTGGAACGTCGATTGCTTCTCTTAATGGAAGTTCTTTTACAGTTCCTTTTAAGTTTTCAGCGTCTGCTTCTAACCAATCTGGTACCATTCTTCCGCCAGTCACTTCTAAGATGTCTTTGTATCTCTGAGAACCTTTATTCTTTTCTTTAATTTCGATAACATCTCCTGCTTTTACTAAGTAAGAAGGAATGTTTACCTGTTTTCCATTTACTAATACATGCTTATGGTCAACAATCTGTCTAGCTTCTTTTCTTGTTCTTGCTAAACCTAAACGGAATACAACGTTGTCTAATCTTGATTCAAGGAGAATCATAAGGTTATCACCTGTCATTCCGTTCATTTTCTGAGCCTTTGCAAAATAGTTTCTGAAAGGTTTTTCTAAAACGCCATAGATAAATTTTGCTTTTTGTTTTTCGCGTAATTGAAGTCCGTATTCGCTCATTTTTCTATTAGCTCTTTTTAATTGTCTGTTAGATTTTTTATCAATTCCTAAATAGATTGGGTCCATACCTAATGAACGGCATCTTTTCAGAACTGGAACTCTATTTACTGCCATTTTCGTATCCTCCTAATTACACTCTTCTACGTTTTGGTGGGCGACATCCGTTATGTGGAACTGGTGTTACGTCCTTGATGCTTGTTACATCGATTCCGCATGCCTGAAGCGCACGGATTGCTGCTTCTCTACCAGAACCTGGTCCTTTTACCATAACGTCTACTGATTTCAAACCATGTACTAATGCTGCTTTAGCTGCTGTCTCAGCTGCCATCTGTGCTGCATAAGGAGTAGATTTCCTTGAACCTCTAAATCCCAGACCACCTGCACTTGCCCATGAAAGAGCATTTCCCTGAGCATCTGTTAATGTTACGATTGTATTATTAAAAGATGACTGGATATGTGCCTGTCCGCGTTCAACGTTTTTCTTGACACGTTTCTTTGTCACATTTTTTTGTAACTTTCTTAGCCATTTAAACTAACCTACTTTCTACGAATTCTTATTATTTCTTCTTGTTTGCTACTGTTCTCTTAGGACCTTTTCTTGTTCTGGCATTTGTCTTTGTCTTCTGACCACGTACCGGAAGTCCTCTTCTGTGACGGATTCCTCTATAGCATCCGATTTCCTGTAATCTCTTGATGTTAAGAGCGATCTCTCTTCTAAGATCACCTTCTACTAACTGAGTTTCATCGATTACAGCACTGATTTTCTTTACTTCTTCGTCAGTTAAATCTCTGACACGAGTATCAGGATTTACTCCTGCCTCTTCTAAGATACGATTAGAGCTTACTCTACCGATTCCGTAGATGTAAGTTAATCCGATTTCTACACGTTTGTCTCTTGGTAAGTCTACACCAGCAATACGAGCCATGTGATTTTCCTCCATTTTGAATCTTGGTCAGCAAGAAGTATGCATAGCCCCTGGGTTACAGGTCTGAAATGTAGTATACACCCTCTTCTGCCGTAGTTTATATTGTCTCAAATTGGGACGCCGGGATCTTCATCCTTCTTCGCTGCGTCCAGCCACAGTTTCCTGTAACCTTTCTGGCCGGAGCCAGTATTATAAGCAATATACAATCGGTATGTTCTTGTATATTTTAATAACACCACACACCCTGGTGTGTCATGTTACAGCCGCCTAAATAAATTTTTGTGCTTTACGCACAAATTCGACAACGACGCTTATTATCCTTGTCTTTGTTTGTGTTTCGGATTTTCACAGATTACTCTGATGCTTCCTTTTCTTTTAATGATTTTGCATTTTTCACAAATTGGTTTTACTGATGATCTAACCTTCACGTCAAATCCTCCTTTCATCCACTGCTCTGCCTATATTTACCCACTATTCTGCAAAATAATCACAAAACAGTTCGCCTAATATTATAGCATTATAATTTTAATAAAGTCAATAGCTTTTTTACTTATCTCTCCAAATAATTCTACCTTTTGACAAATCATACGGTGATAACTCTAAGGTTACTTTATCTCCCGGAAGAATTTTGATAAAATTCATACGCAGCTTTCCGCTGATATGTGCAAGTACCTGATGTCCATTTTCTAATTCTACCTGAAACATCGCATTTGGTAACTTCTCTACTACTGTTCCTTCAATTTCAATCACGTCAGCTTTTGACATTTTTTCACACCCTCCTAATGATTCACGTTCTTTTCCTTATATAATTTCAGTATCCGTTTTACTGCCACATCGTCTGCGGCCTGTATCTCGTATCGTTCTGTAATGATCTGTACATGCTTCTTTTCTCTTTTTAGGTTTGCCACATGTACGATTCTCT
>ENA-OPYU01000546-OPYU01000546.1-human-gut-metagenome-genome-assembly--contig:-NODE-546-length-14783-cov-3.720319_pt1 | contig 14783 bp, 18 predicted proteins | sample MGYA00242637_ERZ504482 | MGnify/ENA primary metagenome ERZ504482 (study PRJEB26092, sample SAMD00036237) | human gut metagenome | host: Homo sapiens | study: EMG produced TPA metagenomics assembly of...
ACCTTGCGGGTGGTGGTATCGTTGGCTTCGCGGTTGGGGTTGTTGGCTACATCAAAGTACTCGGTCTTGTCCTCCGGGTAGTTGTCTACGATCAGCTTTACGGGGGTCCAGGCACGGCAATGCGGCGCTGAGCGGTCAGGTCCAGCTCGCTGCGGATGCAGGCTTCCAGCTGGCGCATGTCGATGAGGTTGTCGGATTTAGAAATGCCGGCTTCCCGCACGAAGGTGAAGATGGAGGTGGGGGTGTAGCCGCGGCGGCGCAGGCCGCACAGGGTGGGCATACCGGGGGTCGTCCCAGCCGTCCACAATGCCCATTTCCACCAGCTCACGCAGATAGCGCTTGCTCATGACGGTGTTGGTCATGTTCAGGCGTGCAAACTCACGCTGCTTGGGGAAGGCAGTGCCGAAGATGTTCTCGATGACCCAGTTGTACAGCGGACGGTGGTTCTCGAACTCCAGACTGCACATGCTGTGGGTGATGCCCTCAATGGCATCCTGAATGGGATGTGCGAAGTCGTACATCGGGTAGATGCACCACTTGCTGCCCTGACGGTGATGCTCGGCGTACTTGATGCGGTAGATAGCCGGGTCACGCATGTTCATGTTGGGGCTTGCCAGATCGATCTTGGCACGCAGGGTCTTTTCGCCCTCCTGGAACTCACCGGCACGCATCCGGCGGAACAGGTCAAGATTCTCTTCCGGGGTGCGGTCGCGCCACGGAGAGGGACGGGAAGGCTTGCCGGCATCGGCACCGCGGTACTCGCGCATTTCGTCGCGGGTCAGGTCGTCCACGTAGGCCTTGCCCTCCATGATGAGCTTTTCGGCATACTCGTAGCATTTATCAAAGTAGTCGCTGCCGTAGAAGATGCCGCCGTTGGGGTCGGCGCCCAGCCAGTGCAGATCCTCGATGATGCTGTTCACGTACTCCTCACCCTCGCGGGCAGGGTTGGTGTCGTCCAGACGCAGGTTGAACTTACCGCCGTACTGGTTTGCAATGGACCAGTTGATGTAGATGGCCTTGGCACTGCCGATGTGCAGGTAGCCGTTGGGCTCGGGCGGGAAGCGGGTATGGATCTCGCTGATCTTGCCCTCGGCCAGATCAGCGTCGATGATGTCGGTCAGAAAGTTTTTATCTGCCATGTGTTTTCCCCCTGTCAAAGGCACAAAGTGCCTATATATTCCATAATACTATATAATACACTATTTTTACTGCACCTTCAAGATGAAAGCCGGAACTTCTGGGGCAAATGCGCATTTTTGCGTGGAATTTTGCTGTGAATTGCCCGATTTCCACAACTTTTTCCCTATCCCTTGACACCGCCGTGCAAGGAGAGTATATTTTTGCATGGCATACAGCGCATTTTGCCGTGTTTAAAATAGGAGGAACCCTATGAACAGTTTAAAAGAAGCGTTCAGCAGGAAAAATATGCTGAAGAATTTAAATTTCTTTGGTGAGCTGAATCTCGGCCTGATCCTGACGGCGGTCGGCATCGTTTACTTTAAAAATCCCAATCATTTTGCATTTGGCGGCACCTCGGGCCTGTCCATTCTGCTGGCAGACCTGTTCCCTAAGATCAACGTGGGCGGCTTTATGTGGATCATCAACCTGATTCTGGTGGTGCTGGGCTTTGTCTTTCTGGGCATCAAGACCATGGGCTGGACGATTTATTCTTCCTTTGCGCTGTCCTTTTTTGTGTCGGTGTGCGAGTGGCTCTATCCCGTCAACGTTTCCATGAGCGGCGATGCCATGCTGGATCTGGTGTTCGCCGTGTTCCTGCCGGCTCTGGGTGCGGCGATCGTGTTCGACATCGGTGCATCCACCGGCGGTACGGATATTGTGGCCCTGATTCTGGCAAAATATACCTCTATGGAGATCGGCAAAGCCCTGATGGTCAGCGATATCCTCATCGTGCTGGCGGCGGCATGGCGGTTCGGCATGGGCACCGGCCTTTACTGCATCCTTGGCCTGATCGGCAAGAGCTTTGTGGTGGACGGTGCCATCGAGAACATCCGCCTGCGCAAGGTGTGCACCATCGTGACGTCCAACCCGCAGCCCATTCTGGACTTCATCATCAAGGAAATGAACCGTTCCGCTACCGTGGAAAAGGCTTACGGCGCTTACACCCACCACGAGCTGAGCGTGCTGGTGACGGTGCTGACCCGCCGTCAGGCCCTGCAGCTGCGCAACTTCCTGCGTGAGAACGACCCCCGGAGCTTTATCACCATCGTCAATTCCAGCGAGATCATCGGCAAGGGCTTCCGCTCCTTTAATTAAAGGCACGGCAGGGCCACGCCGCTATTGACGAACCGCTCCAAAAACGATATACTATATTCCGGCGGTGCAGCAGTGCCGCCGGATGCCGGGGTGTTGCGCAGTTGGTAGCGCGCCTGCTTTGGGAGCAGGAGGCCGCGAGTTCGAGTCTCGCCACTCCGATATGACAAAAAGCCACGATGAACCGTTTACAAATGCGGTTTCGTCGTGGCTTTATTTGTTGCCAGTCCCCTGAGATCCGGCTGGAAGATGCCTTATTTGTGCGTTACCGTCTCGAAAAACTGCCCCTGCGCTAAAGGGCAAATGCGCACCGGCAGCTTTCCGATTTGTTCCTTTTTTATTTACAAACAGTACCTTGACACCGAAATATCCATTTTTTGTAATCTTTAAAGAGTATTTCTGAATGTAAGTGAATGCCGTCCCGAATCAATACGGATTTTTTCGGGCAGGACGGCAGGAAGTTTCTCCAGCGAATGTCCTAGGGGGGTGGTACCCTGCTGCCACAGGCAGTAGGGCGAGACCGAAGTTCCGGGCTGTTCGCAGAGAAAACTTCCTGATGGCCTGCCAAGTGAGCGCAAGCTGACGGCAATGGGAAAGGAGCAACTACCAATGGATCATCTGCAGAACGTAATGGGATACTTCGACCAGCAGCAGCCGCTGTGCGCCGAACACGACCGCATCAGCAAGGACCTGTACAAGGAGTTTGGCGTTAAAGCGGGCCTGCGCGACGAAAACGGCAAGGGCGTGCTGGCGGGCCTGACCAATATCTCCGATATCCGCGCCTTCCAGTATGTGGACGGGGTGAAAAAGCCTGCCGACGGTCAGCTGCTCTACCGCGGCTACGACGTGAAAGACCTGATCCGCGGGTCGTCCGGCAGCCGCTTTGCCTTTGAGGAAGCGGGCTATCTGCTACTGTTTGGTGAGCTGCCCACGCAGGAAAAGGCTGGAAGAGTTCTGCCGCGTGCTGGGCGAGTGCCGCACCATGCCCACCAACTTTACCCGTGATGTGATCATGAAGGCCCCCAAGCCACGATATCATGAACTCCATGGCCCGCAGCGTGCTCACACTGGCATCCTACGACCCCAAGGCCGGTGATCTGGAAACTTTCCAATGTGCTGCGCCAGAGCATCCAGCTGGCCGGCATCTTCCCCATGCTGGCCGTGTACAGCTACCATGCCTATAACCACTACGAAAAAGACGGCAGCATGTACATCCACCGGCCGGACCCGGAGCTTTCCACCGCAGAGAACTTTTTGCGGATGCTGCGCCCGGATATGAAGTACACCGAACTGGAAGCCCGCGTACTGGATGTGGCATTGCTGCTGCACGCCGAGCACGGCGGCGGCAACAACTCCACCTTTACCACCCGCGTGGTCACTTCGTCTGGCACCGATACCTACTCGGCCATGGCGGCTGCCCTGTGCTCCCTCAAAGGCCCGCGCCACGGCGGTGCCAACCTGATGGTGATGCAGATGATGCAGAACATCCGCGAAAACCTGCACGACACCGAGGACGATGAAGAGCTGGAAGCCTACCTGAAAAAGCTGCTGCACGGCGAAGCATTTGACCGCAAAGGCCTGATCTACGGCATGGGCCACGCGGTGTACTCCCTCAGTGACCCCCGTGAGGTGGTATTCAAGGGCTATGTGGAACAGCTGGCCCACGAGAAGGGCCGCGACAAGGACCTCGCCCTTTACAACAAGATCGAGCACATGGCCCCGCAGCTGATCGCGGAGGAGCGCAAAATTTTTAAGGGTGTCAGCCCCAATGTGGACTTCTACAGCGGCTTTGTGTACGATATGCTGGGCATCCCCATGGAGCTGTACACGCCGCTGTTCGCCGTGGCCCGCGTGATGGGCTGGAGCGCCCACCGCATTGAAGAGCTGCTCAGCGCAAACAAGATCATCCGCCCGGCCTACAAGAGCCTTGGCGGCACCCACGAATATATCCGCCGCAATGAGCGGGAATAACAGGGAGGATGCATGATGAGCGTGGAACTGAAACATCACCCGGAAGAATGGTTCTTCCTGCACAAATTTTGATATCGACAAGGTGTTCAGCACCATCCAACGGGCGGATTACCTGATCTTATATTACATTAAGATGCAGGCCGAACAGCACCCGGACAGTAAGGTTTATCTGGCTGACCTTGCTGCCGTGATGGGCCTGAAGGTGACAGAGCTTTCCAAGGCCGTTGAAAAGCTGCAGGACAAGGGTTTTGTGGCATGGAAGACCGACCGTGAAGCGGGCCGCACCTATGTGGAGCTTTCCAGCAAGGCTGTGGAGCTGATGGCGGAGGAGCGCGCGTTCATGCAGCGCTGTTACGCCCGCCTGCGTGCAGAGCTTGGCGACGAAGAACTGCATCGTGCAGTAAGCACCATGCAGAGCGTGACGGCCATCCTGAAGGATGAACGGGAACACAGCGGCGTATAAAAACAGCCTCAACGGAAAAAATGAGATAGACTTCCCCGAAAGGGGTTGCCTATCTCATTTTTGTTGTAAACTGAGGTTCCCGGATCAGCAAATAAATTCTACTGAAAAAAGCCAGAGCGGCTATTTTAAATCGTTTACCGGATCAGGTTTACAAACACCGGGCAGAGCACTGCGGTCAGCACACCGGCCACCGCAATGGAAAGGCCGCTCATGGCACCTTCTACCTCGCCCATCTGCAGGGCTTTGCTGGTGCCCACGGCATGGGCCGAAGTTCCGATGCCCACGCCCTTGGCGATGGGGTCGGTGATGTGGAACATCTTGCACACCGTCTCAGCCAGCAGCGCTCCCACGATGCCGGTAACAATGACGATCGCACCGGTCAGGGCAGCAATGCCGCCCAGCTCAGCGGCCACATCCATGCTGATGGCGGTGGTCACGGACTTGGGCAGCAGGGTGGCATACTGCTCACGGGTCAGGTCCAGCGCCAGTGCCAGCGCCAGTGCGCTGCCAAGGCTCACCAGCGTGCCCACCGAGATACCCGCAATGATGGCGGCGGCATTCTCTTTCAGCAGGTCGATCTTTTCATACAGCGGAATGGCCAGTGCCACGGTGGCGGGCAGCAGCAGATAGTTCACCGGTGCCGCGCTGGCCTTGTAGTCCGCATACGGGATGCTGCACACCGACAGAAAGATGATCACAAAGATGCTGCCCAGCAGCAGCGGGTTAAAAATGGCTTTGCCTGTCACCTTATTGATAAGGGTGCCCAGTGCAAACGCGGCCAGCGTAAGCAGAACGCCCCATGCTGCGGAGCCGGACAAAAAATCATTCAGCAGCTGCGTCATTGTCAGCCTCCTTTTTCTTGCGGCCGGTCAGGGCCTGCGTGGTCTTGCCTGCACTCACCATCACCAGCACAGTGACCGGGATAATGGCAACGAGGATGGGCAGCAGCATCTCGCCCATCTCTGCCCACAGTTCCATCACACCGGCGGCAGCGGGCACGAACAGCAGCGGGAAGATGCCTGTGAGATAGGTTCCCACCTCTTTCACATCGTCCAGCTTTACCAGCTTGAAGTTCAGCGCTGCCAGCAGCAGCACCAGACCGTAGACGCTGGCCGGGACCGGCAGCGGCAGCACTACATGAAGGATCTCGCCCAAAAACAAAACGCAAGAATGCGCGCAAACTGAAAAATATATTTCGTAGTAAAGTTCCCCTTTCCTCGATCAAAAGCGTAAATGGACACATCAAGGGTAAAGTATACCGCAGGAGCCCCAATCCATCAACCGTGATTCTGGATAAGCAAAAATTGCACATTTCGCCGAGAACTGTGCAAAAAAAGGCGCGCCGGTCAAGCCGGTGCGCCTTTTTGCATGTTATCAGAAATACCGTCAGATCACATAATCATTCCCAGCCTGATCAGGCCGGGCGAGATCGGCCAGCGTGATATTGCCGAAGTAGTTGGAGATCAGATCGTCCAGCCCCTTCCACATCTCGTAGGTGCGGCAGTTTGCCATGCGGGAGCAGGGGGTCGCATTGGGGGTCAGGCAGCTCACCGGCGCAAGGCTGCCCTCGGTCAGCATCAGGATCTCGCCCACGGTGTACTGATCCGGGCTGCGGGTGAGCCGGTAGCCGCCGCCCTTGCCGCGCAAGCCCTCCAGAAAGCCGTTCTGCACCAGCACCTTAAGGATGTTTTCCAGATATTTTTCCGAGATCTCCTGCCGGGCAGCGATCTCCTTGAGAGGGACATATTTTTCAGACTGATGCTCGGAAAGGTCGATCATCACGCGCAGTGCATAGCGCCCTTTGGTGGACACGATCATAATAGTGTACTTCCTTTGTTGGTTATAGATTGAGTTTTTAACCTATTATACAACAGGGTAAATAATATTTCAATCCCACTTTTTTCAAAAAATCCATTGACAACCGCACAGAACGGGTCTATAATACCATCAAACCCACAAACAGTGTTGGTATAAAGGTTTTAGAACCAGGTCGTCCAGCAGGGCACATGTGCCCATAACTGTATCAGAGAGGAAACTACAATGAGCAAGATTTATACTGCCGCAGATCAGCTGATCGGTCATACTCCGTTGCTGGAGCTGACCCACATTGAAAAGGAGCAGGAGCTGCCTGCCCACATCATTGCTAAGCTGGAATACTTCAATCCGGCCGGTTCTGTCAAGGATCGCATCGCCAAAAAGATGATCGATGATGCCGAGGAAAAGGGCCTGCTGAAGGAAGGTTCCGTGATCATTGAGCCTACCTCCGGCAATACCGGCATCGGTCTGGCCGCTGTGGCAGCCGCCAAGGGCTACCGCATCATCATCGTGATGCCCGAGACCATGAGCGTGGAGCGCCGCCAGCTGATGAAGGCTTACGGTGCAGAGCTGGTGCTGAGCGAGGGTGCCAAGGGCATGAAGGGTGCCATTGCCAAGGCCGACGAGCTGGCAAAGGAGATCCCGAATTCCTTCATCCCCGGCCAGTTCGTGAACCCGGCCAACCCTCAGGCCCACATCGAGACCACCGGCCCCGAGATCTGGGAGGACACCGACGGCAAGGTGGATATCTTTGTGGCAGGCGTGGGCACCGGCGGCACCGTGACCGGCGTGGGCCAGTACCTGAAGAGCAAGGATCCGAACGTCAAGGTGGTGGCTGTAGAGCCTGCTTCCTCTCCTGTGCTGAGCAAGGGCACCGCAGGCGCACACAAGATCCAGGGCATCGGCGCGGGCTTTGTGCCGGACGTACTGGACACCAAGGTGTATGACGAAATCATCGCCGTGGAGAACGACGATGCCTTTGCCACCGGCCGTCTGATCGGCCACAAGGAAGGCGTGCTGGTGGGTATCTCCTCCGGTGCTGCTGTTTATGCTGCCCTGCAGCTGGCAAAGCGCCCGGAGAATGCCGGTAAGAACATCGTGGTCCTGCTGCCCGATACCGGTGACCGCTACCTGTCCACCCCGCTGTTTGCAGACTGATCTTTCAAAAGCTCGCTTCTCCCGTTCTGTGACTTCACAGGGCGGGAGTTTTTTGTTACAATATCCCTATCAAACACTTTGGAGATTTGCCCATGAATTACTATGCTGCCCCCATGGAGGGCCTGACCGACCGGGTGTGGCGGCAAGCACACCAGAAATGGTTCGGCCCTGCTGGCAATGCCGACCGCTACTATGCCCCTTTCATCTCCCCGCCGGAGAACCGGGTGCTCATTAAAAAGAAGATGGCCGAGCTTGCCCCTGCGGCAAACCCCGGCGCACCGGTGATCCCGCAGCTGCTGGCAAAGGACGGCGAACTTGCCGCATGGATGATCGGCGAGCTGCGCGGCCTTGGCTACACCGAGGTGAACCTGAAACCTCGGCTGTCCTTCCGGCACCGTCACCGCCAAAGGCAAGGGTGCCGGGATGCTGCGCGACCCCGTCAAGCTGGACGCTTTCTTGCCGCCGTATTTGCCAATGCGGAAGGGCCTATCTCGGTCAAGACCCGGCTGGGCGTGGAAAAGCCGGAGAATTTGCTGCCATCTGGACATCTATAACCGGTATCCCATCTGTGAGCTGACCATCCACCCGCGTGTGATGCGCCAGCTCTACCGCGGGCAGGCCGACCGTGCCGCTTTTGCTGCCGCTCTGCCCGGGTGCCGGATGCCTGTGTGCTACAACGGCGATGTGACCACCGCTGCGGACCTGCACACGTTGGAAGCGCAGTATCCGCAGCTGTCCGGCATCATGGTGGGGCGCGGCATCATTGCGGACCCGGCGCTCTTCCGTGAAGCACGCGGCGGCGCACCGGCCGCACGGGAAGAGCTGCGCGGATACCTTGACGACCTCTACCACGGATACTCCGAACTGTTCGGCAGCGCCGGGTGCGCGGTGAGCCGCATGAAGGGACACTGGTTCTACCTCATCCACAAGTTTGAGGGGGCCGAAAAGCTGGAAAAGCAGCTGCGCAAGGCGCGGGAACCGTGGGAATATGAGGTCGTCGTAAACCAGATCTTTACGCTGCCGTTCCGGCCGTGACGGTTGGAATGGCCTCCGTTTCGCTCTGGCCATCTTCAGCGAAAATTTTATTTTATATAGTTGCAATTCAGAAAGATCTGCGGATTTTTCTGAATTGCGTTTTCACCGGAGGGGCTGTAACGGTAAACGGCATCTGCATTCTATTATGAAAAAGCCCCGCCATCATAGCGACGGCGGGGCATAAGCAGACAAGCGATATCAGACGTTCAGATAACTGCGCAGCATGGCCTGCAGCAGATCGTCACGGTCCACCTTGCGGATCATGGAACGGGCATTTTTATAGGTCGTGATGTAGGTGGGGTCTTCGGACAAGATATAGCCCACCAGCTGATTGACCGGATTATAGCCTTTTTCCTTTAAAGCATCGTACACCTGCTGCACGATCTCATGGATCTCATAGTCCTTTTTGTCGTGGATCGAAAAAATAGCGGTCTCGCCACTCACGGAATACACCCCCTTAGGAAGAACTACATTCATTGTACACGAATTGCGAGGAAACTTCAAGCTAAACAGACCGGATTTGCACAGTTTGCATAAAATTTCCGGTCCTGATTTTGCAGGCTGACGGCCTGCACCGCCGCAAATGCGGCAGAAGGAGGGCCTTTATGCTGTATGGCATCGGCTGCGACCTGTGCGAGATCGCGCATCTGGAAAAAATGCCTTACCGGCGCACACGCTGCAGCCTTTATCCGCCGGGTGTACGGCGAGGCCGAACGCGCTGCGCTGAGCCTTGACGAACCACTGCCCGCCGGGCGCAGCGCCGCCCACCGGCTTGCCAGCGCCGCAGCCAACTTTGCCGCCAAGGAAGCCTTTTTAAAGGCGGCAGGCACCGGCCTGCGGGAGCCGTTCTCCCTGTGTGAGATCGAGGCTGTCCGGCTGGAAAGCGGTGCACCCGCCTATCATTTTTCCGGCCAGACGGCGGAATGGATGCAGGCCCATGGCCTTGCCGCCCGGCTCTCTCTGAGCCACGAGGGCGGCATGGCGCTGGCCTTCTGCACACTGGAAACTCTGTAAGCCTTTGTGCATACAATGGAATATCCCCTGCGCTGCATAACCGGCGCGCAGCCGGCTCATACTGAGATCAGACGAAGATGCGCCGGACGCATCACATAAGCGGGGCGCATCCTCCAAATGCAGGGAGGGAGATTCCATGGAGGTACACAGAGGAGAAGTTTTTTACGCAGACCTTTCGCCGGTGGTGGGGTCGGAGCAGGGCGGCGTGCGCCCGGTACTGATCGTGCAGAACGAGATCGGCAACCGGCACAGCCCTACCGTGATCGCTGCGGCCATTACATCCCGGCTGGACAAAGCCCGCCTGCCCACCCACATCAATATCCGGGCAGCGGATACCGGCCTTGCCAAGGACAGCGTGGTGCTGCTGGAGCAGATCCGCACGCTGGATAAGCACCGCCTGCGGGAGCGGGCCGGGCAGATCACGCCGGAAGATCAGAAACGTGTGGATCAGGCTTTGGATGTAAGCCTGGGGCTTACTTCATATTAAGGGGCTGTTGCAAAACAGCTCTTTGAAAAGATCATGCACAAAACCCGGAACCATTTTTTCGGCCCAAAACGGCTCAAAAAGGCTCCGGGTTTCTGATTTTGCGCTGTTTCTTTGTGCAAACTGCGATCGTTTTTTCATTTTCCAGCTTAAATTTTTTTGAAAAGGCGCGCGAAGGCTGGTTATTCCCGCCAGAAAATGCTATACTTTTCTGCAGAATGATTGTGCTGTCGTGTGCAGCATATGCAGGTTTTATGATGATATCGGAGGGCTGATTATATGATCATCCAGAGCAAAAAATGTATGGATCGCCGACCAGTTCATTTTCTGCCGCAGTCGAGCTGGAGCAGGGCAAGATCACCGGCATCTTCCCTATGGTGAAAAGCAGGCCGATGTGGACTATGGCTCCAAGCGCATCGTGCCCGGTTTTATGGATATCCACTGCCATGGTGCCTACGAGTTCGACACCAACGACGCAAAGCCGGAGGGCCTGCGCTACTGGGCAAAGCATATCGTCTCTGAGGGTGTGACCAGCTTTCTGGCCACTACCGTCACCCAGAGCGTGGAGGTGCTGACCAACGCCGTGGCCAATGTGGCCGACGTGATGGAGGGCAGCTACGAAGGTGCCGAGATCCTTGGCATCCACTTTGAAGGCCCCTACCTCGATATGAAGTACAAGGGCGCACAGCCTCCGGAGTACATCGCAAAGCCCAGCGTGGAGCAGTTCAAGCACTACCAGCAGGCAGCACGCGGCCACATCCGCTATGTGACCCTTGCACCGGAACACGACGAAGGGTTCGCACTGACCCATTACCTGACCGGGCACGGCGTGGTGGTCAGCATCGGCCATAGTGCCGCCACCTATGAGCAGGCCGTGATGGCCTATGCCAACGGTGCCCGCTCCATGACCCACGTGTACAACGGCATGTCCCCCTTCGCCCACCGCGCCAACGGTCTGGTGGGCGCAGCCTACCGCATCCGCACCATGTACGGCGAGATCATCTGCGACGGCTGCCACTCCACCCCTGCTGCCCTGAACAACTACTTCATGAGCAAAGGCCCGGATTACGCCATCATGATCTCGGATGCACTGATGGCCAAGGGCACCCCCATTGGCAGCGAGTACATCTTTGGCGGCAACCATATCACCATCTACCCGGACGGCAGCGCCCATCTGGACAACGGCACGCTGGCCGGTTCCACTTTGAACATCAACAAGGGCCTGCGCATTCTGGTGGAGGAGGCCATGGTGCCCTTCAACTATGCACTGAACGCCTGCACCATCAACCCGGCACGCTGCCTGCATCTGGATGACCGCAAGGGTTCCATCCAGATCGGCAAGGATGCCGACCTTGTGGTGCTGGACGACAACTACGATGTGCTGCAGACCTACTGCATGGGCAAGGCCCAGCTGTAATTTCTGGCTGACGCGAACAAAGGATGTGTTAAACCCGTTATGATCCAGATCGCCTTCTGCGACGATGACCAAACAGTTCTGGACCAGCTCTCTGCCCTGCTGGAAAAATATCGCGCCCAGCGCTGTGTCCAGATCCAGTGCACAGCCTTTCACAGCCCGCTGGATCTGCTGGCCGAGATCGAAAAGGGCACCCGGTACGATATCCTGTTTCTGGATGTCATCATGCCGGCCGAAAACGGCATTACCGCCGCCAAGGAGATCCGGCAGTACGATAACGTCGTCAAGATCATCTTTCTCACTTCTTCCGCCGAGTTTGCAGTGGAATCCTATGTGGTGGGTGCCTATTTCTACCAGCTCAAGCCCATCTGGGAGGACAGCTTTTTCCGTCTGACGGATTCGGTGATCGCCGAGTGCCGCCACGCCGACCAGCGCAGCCTGATCCTGCGCTGCAAGACCGGCATCTCCCGCATCGATCTGGACCAGCTGCTCTACTGTGAAGTGCTGGGCCGCACTGCTGGTCATTGCGCTGTTCCCGACAAGCGGCACCGCGCTGCAGGATGCCACCGAGCTGGTCGTCACCCTGCCGCTGCTGCTGGCACTGGTGCACTGGATCGCGCCTTCGGTGCGCGCGCTGTCGCACTCTTCGCTCAAGCTGCAGCTGCAGTTCGGCGTGGACGGCAGCGCAGGCTTTTACCGCATTGAAAAGTCCGGCACCTTGCTCCGCCTGAAGGCAGAATAAAATCACAGTGCGCATTCGTTCCACCCTTAATACGCAAAACACCCCTCGGCTTCCGCAGCAGGAAACCGAGGGGTGTTTGTTATGCTTTATTTGTGTTATTTGTGTCAGTTCAAGCCCTTACGCGATCACTTGCGGGGATTCTTGATCGCAGCCTGAGCGGGCGATAAAATTGCAGAGTTCTCCTTTCCAGAAATATCATTTCACTTTCCGTTGCGCCCGTGGTTCCTTTTTTGTAAGCCCCGCGTATGCGGGGAAAAGGGCGTGTACGCCATGCTGTACACCGGTTTGTGGGGATCACCCCCGCATGTGCGGGGAAAAGACTAAAAAGATCCCGTAGCACCGTGCCTCCTGTTGCTATTGTACCGCTGTTTCCTTCAGTTTGCAATAAACCTGTTGTATCAGACGGCAGTCCGGCAGGGCGCGATGCTCCACTTTTTCTGCCAGCTGAAAATGCTGTGCCAGCGTCACCAGCTTATAATTTGCGATCCTTGTAAGGTTTCGGCGGGCAAGTTGTGCAAGGTCGATCTGGCGGTTGGTCGGTGCCGGAAAGCCATATCGTTTGCAGGTCATGCGCAGAAACTCCAGATCAAAGGCAATATTATGTCCCACCAGTGGGTCTTTGCCAATAAACAACAAAAAGCTATTCAGCGCTTCCCGTGGTTCTGTTCCCTGCTGCAATTCCGCAGCGCTGAGTCCTGTCAGGGCTGTGATCTCTGCCGGAACGTTTTCTTCCACGCAGACCAGCATGGTCAGCTCCTCCACCGGTACACCGTCCCGGACCCGCAGCGCTCCATATTCGATGATGGAATCGCACGCGGCTGCTCACATTGCCCACATAAACGCCCGTGTTGATTTCGCACAACCATTTGGACAGATCCCCGCGCAGTTTTGGCGGGCAGTTCGTCATGGTGAGAACTACGATGTTTCATCACCCTCTTCTTCAAAATAATTGATGCCGTTGGCCACAGTGCCCACTTTGTTGTCCCACAGATAAACAGCTTCCAGCTCCTGTTCCCGCTCATCCGCATTCAGGAGCAGATACCGGATATCGTGCACCATGCGCTCCAAAATATGATGCTCTACCATGGCATCCCGCACCCGGCGGCGCACTACGGCCGGCAGGTCGTCCGGAGCCTGTGCCGCCACTTCAAAGGCGATGGGAATGGTCACCTCGGCCTTGTACAGGTCGGCAATATCGTACACAAAGGAGCACTCGTGCCCCACATGAACAAAGCCAAGACCCGGGGCGCAGCCCAATGCCACGATCACCGCGTGCGCCAGACCGTACAAACAGACGTGCCCGGCAGAAAGCGCCTGATTGACGGCATCTCCCGATGCAAAATCCTCCGGGCGGTACAGTCGGCCGCTCCACGGAACACCGGTATCCTTGGAAGCTTTGCGGTATACCTGCCGCACACGGCTGCCCTCGCGTCCCCGCAGCTGCTGCATCGTCAGCCGGGAGATATCTTCGTCCGGGAAACGGAGCTGATACATCTTGCGTACCACATCCAGGTGCTTGCGGGTGTTGCTGACAAGCTCTGCCTGCCGCAGCAACAGCTGCGAGTGGGTGGTCAGGGGACGGCCATGGGCGTAATACCGCACACCGTGCTCACCTACCCAGACAGCACCCACGCCCGTGTCACCCATAAGTTCCATGGCACGGTGGGTCACCCGTGTACCCGGCCCCAGCAGCAGCACCGAGATGCCCGCCGCCGGGATCTGAACGATCCCTTTTTCGTCTGTAACGGTGATTGCGCCGTCCTGTCGGCCAAGGGTGCAGTGTTCCAGATACAGAAAGGTCATCCGGTCTTTCACCTGCGGCAGCGCCTGCAGGTCCGGCCGGATCATGCCCGGCATCTCGTCCATCTCAGTTTCCTCCGCGCATAACGGTCATCAGTCCAAGGCCATAGGCCTTGCCGCGCCCCATGCCCTGACACAGCAGTGCCCGGAACTGCTCTGCATCGGTCACCTGCAAAATGCCCTCATAGGTCACTGCTAACAGGGTCACCGGCCGGGTGCCGTGCTTTGCAAAGTGCTGCCACTGCACCCGGGTCACGGTAAATTCCTCCTCCCGCAGGGCAAAGCCGTGCTTTGCGGCGCGCTCCAACAGCCACTGCTTCTGGTACTGTGTCGTGCAATGTGCGGCTACAGTTCCCCGCGCTGCGAGGTTTTGGGGGTCTTTGCAGCTTTTGGTGGGGTTTGCGGTCAGCCGAAACTGCCAGCAGCTGCCCGGCTCCACCCGCTGCAAAAGCGGGTCGTAGCTGCGGGTCTCCGCAGCCGCTCCGGTGCCAACTGCTCCACCACGCCGGACAGCTCTGGTGCATCTTCGCTGAGCAGCAGCAGATACAACCGCTCTCCCAGACAATCCAACCGCCACAGTCTGCGGCGGCGCTCCCTCGCAAAGCCAGCTTCCAAT
>ENA-OPYU01000547-OPYU01000547.1-human-gut-metagenome-genome-assembly--contig:-NODE-547-length-14775-cov-2.593528_pt1 | contig 14775 bp, 26 predicted proteins | sample MGYA00242637_ERZ504482 | MGnify/ENA primary metagenome ERZ504482 (study PRJEB26092, sample SAMD00036237) | human gut metagenome | host: Homo sapiens | study: EMG produced TPA metagenomics assembly of...
TCTGTTCACCTCATTAATCTCAAAAAGACATTTTAAACGTTTATTCCTTGATAAAGGTTTTGTCCCTTTCAGGTATTCCCGCCTCATCTGAAACATAGCGTTCCACCCTCATATGTAGGTCATATTTTTTCTCGTAAATCCAGTATCTTCTTCATTACCGTCGAATGGTGATGCTGGTCTAATGCTTCTTGATTTTTCCATTTATCAATCAAAAGGACTGTTTCAGGGCTTTCCATTGGGGAGAAATACTCATACTGTAAATTGCCATCTTTTGCACGAATTTCATCCACAACTCCATTTGCAAGCATCTCCTCTGCAAATCTTTTTAGCGCCTCCATTTAAACCGGTATAATAAATATTGATTGTAATTGCCATAGGTACCTCTCCTAATTTTTATTTCAATGGTGACTCATAAAAGTTTCACAGTCTTATCTGTTGCATTTAATTCCACTTGGCAACCAATAGGCATGGTAAACATAGGATGTGTATGGCAACAGTCAAATTCTGCTAAAAATGGAATCTGGCAGTTATTTAATACTTCCAATAAAATTTCATAGGGTTTTCTGCCTGTTCCGTTATCATCAAATTTCTCATGTTTTCCAAGAATGATGCCGCTAATTTTATCAAGTACACCTGCTAGTTTTAACATGGAAAAGGTGCGCTCAATAGTGCAGGCATCTTTTAGAGAATCTTCTATAAAAACGAATATCTCCTTTCCTTATTTCCGGCATATATTCTGTTCCAAAAAAAATCCTTCCATGGTATTTAGATTTCCGCCAATCAACCGCCCTTTGCAAACGCCAGGGAGCACGCAAACCCAGTCATTTTCCCACTCTTCTTTTGCCCTATCCTGTTTACTCCAATCAATAAATTCATCTGTCCACACCGACGGCATTTGATAGGTATACGGGAAAGACAAATCATGGCAGAAAACCTCTTGAAAAGAATCAAATGTCCAATCTACAAAAGGTGGAAGTTCTCCAAAAGAAGAGGCTAGCGCCGGACCATAAAAAGTAATAAGACCAGTCTTTGCATAGATTGCCAGTAATAATGCTGTGGTATCCGAATAACCCACAATAATTTTAGGGTGTTTCTTCAAATAATCATAATCAATATAAGGCAAAATAGAGTTTGTATTATTTCCGCCAATAGCTGCCATAAGTATCTTTACTTCTTCATTGTATAGAAGCTGGTTAAATTCATTGGCACGCTCTTGAATACTTCCTGAACGATAAAAATTCTTGTTTCCCATAAAGAGCTCCATCTATTATGTGAAAACCTTTGTTTGTTAAATATTCTTTTCCCCATGTTATATCTTACAGGCACAGTGGCTGAGACAGGGGAAGAGGATGAAAAAAATACCGATTGTAGAATCCTTTTTTGACCTTATTTGCTTTCATATTATGTATCACTCCTTAAACCTATATTACCATTACGAATGTTCCAATTCCAATGAGTATGCACCCTACCAAAGATTTCACCGTAAATTGCTCGTGTAGCAAGAAAAAAGCTAAAATCATGGTAAGGACTATACTCAACTTGTCAATGGGAACAACTTTTGATACATCTCCCATTTGTAATGCTCTATAATAACACAGCCAGGAGGCACCTGTTGCCAAACCAGACAAAATCAAAAATACCCAGCTTTTCTTACTGATTTCTGAAATGCCGCTTTGTGTATTTGTAAGAAAAACCATCCCCCATGCCATAATTACTACAACAACAGTCCGAATGGCCGTTGCAAGGTTTGAATTCACACCATCAATTCCCATTTTTGCCAGTATAGATGTGAGTGCTGCAAAGATTGCAGACAAGAGCGCAAATACAAGCCACATGACACATCATCTCCCTACTTCTTTTATAATTTTTTCCATATAACTTCCCCGCAATGCGGACACCTTTGTGAAATTTGTCTTTATCCCCAATATGGCATAATCAGCTGATACACAAATGCTATCACAACGGATAATCCTATTTCCATAGCATATTCTTTCGGTTTTCTTCTCAAAAGTATTACACTCATGATCCACGTAAGCACTTCTAAAAAGTGATACATATAAAACCCCTGGGTGATACTTAGATGAAATGCCTGTGCAAGTAAAACACCCATAATCATACTTGATATGAATATTGCAATGATACCCTTCCCTTTTGCGTACCAACATACATATGCCATAAAAAAGGTAGCAAAAGAAATCACAATCCATATCATCATATAGGTTTTCGGCAAGAAACCCAAAATGTAATTGCAATAGAGATAATATCCTGCCAGCATACTGATAAAGAAAAAGAAGGTGTTAATAGCAGCTCTCAATGGAGATTTTGCATACACAGAAATTATGGTTACCAATAAAATCCATATTGCCAATCGTCCAAAATAGTTTCCAATATCCAGTTGCTGCATTACTACTGGCAAAGCATTTGCAGCGGTACCATCTATCCATTTCTGCAAAACACCAAGTACAAGCCCAAACAGGATGATTCCGATTGTTTCCGCTATTTGCTTATTTAATGGAATATCTGTTCTTGGTTTTCTAATCTTTTCAAGAAATGATTTCATTTTTCATATCTCCTGCTTCATATACAATGTCACCATTAAAATACATTGATAATGACCTCTTCGTGTCCTCAAAAGTCTCTTTACCGGAATTTCTTTCTATATAAACTTACTGAGTGATTTCAAATTCTGCATAGTAAATTGCTATATCATAATCCCCAGTTTTTTTCCAAGAAGAACAAATTCAGGTGAAATAGGAAGAAAGCGATTTTTCTTCCTCTGTAAGTTCAAGATATCTCAATGTTTGATTACATAACTCAGATCTCTTGCGTGTAATACCGTTATAAGTAACCATTTCATCTGTTTTTTCTGCTTTCTTAACAATTTTTAATATCATAAACCTCGCTAATCTGTGCCGGATCACTTTCTGCAATTTCCCCGTCATATTCAATTTTAACAATATCTCCAACTCTTGGTTTTAATGATGATTCAAGATTTTCTATAGGAATTGTAATTTGGTCTGCACTTTTTAATTCTTGACCTCCTTCTACAGGACACACCAAATAATAACTGTCAGAAATCTCCAATATCTCTGCTTCAAATGTTACACTGGATACATCTCCAACGGATTTTTTATCACATCCAACTAAAGTCCACACAATTACAAGAAAAAATAGAAAGGCTACTAACCTTTTTCATAGCAACACCTCCCAGATTTCAAATTTCCGCATGATTTCAATCTTTTTTGTAAGGTAGAAATTATATACTATATTTTTTTGCTTTCTTTCCACTAAGAAAACCGAAACAAAAAACTGCCATCATATAACCAACAGCAAGAACCTGCAAAGCAGCCATACTTTTCTTTCCTACATAATTTGGTTGGGTTTCAAAAAGTACTGCAATCTTTGCCAATAAATATGTTGGGCAGCAGCAGAAAACATCTGAGAAATGCTTGCCAAAGTAAGGTTGATTGTTGCCTCTGTCTTCAGAAAAAACTGCCACAAATAAATCAACAGGGAAATCACTCCCGTTGCATTGCCAATCAATAGAGCTGGTACGGTTTTCCAGGTGCTTAAGGCATACTGTCTGCCCAAATAGAACCAAAAAACCGTTGTAAATAAAGGCAAAACATAAAAAATGATGCTACCAATTACCGGAAGCCTTATTGAGATATTCACAAGATATCCAACCAGACAAGGAACAAAAGTTAATAACACCAAACAAATCTTTTTCATACACACCCTCCTCCTTAATAAACAATCTCTCCGATTCCTGAATCGAAACTTTACTCTGCTTTTCTATTTTTTAGCTTATTTATAACAGTTCTAACTCCCACTGTTACAAATGAAATGAATCCACAGAATATCAAGAAAAACCCGCTTGGTATCAGGAAGAAATTCTCATGTAAAATTCCCTGGGCATCTATATACTCTACGGACATTCCTTTTATAAAGAGAAGCATGATTCCTATTAGAAGCAGAACTCCACCCACCACAGAGGATATCATATTATATTTTGCCCTTCTTGTTTCACTTCCATCTTTAATTACTTTTTCTGTCATGTTATTCATCTGATTATCTCCTTTGATTAATTGATCCAGAGATATTTGAAATACATCTGACATCAAAATTAACATCCCTATATCTGGCAGATTTTTATTATTCTCCCAGTTGGAAACTGCTTGTCTGCTGACATTTAGTTTCATAGCAAATTGTTCTTGTGTCAAATTTGCATTTTTTCGAATACTTTTAATTTGTTCTCCAAAATTCATATTTCTTACCTCCGTTTTCTCAGTGTATCTATCCAGGAGATTTTTTCAAGAAAGTGGTTCTTTCCTATAGCAAAACCTGACGCAAGGGGCTCTTGCATACCTATATTGGAGTCCCAACTTCAATCAAATTGCCATCTAAATCATAAAAGCGAACTACTTTTTAGTCACTATTTGACGATACAGGAATCCCAATTTAGGAATAGCCGCAAGAATTTGTTCTTCATTCAAACTCTTTTCATGGGAAATACCTGCCATGCTTTCATCAAAAATTGGAATAAACTGATATTCTACATTGGGTATGAACACATCCGGTTTTTCTTTTCTCTCCATTTCTGTTCGTAGGTCAATAATCTTCGCAATGTGATACTGTTTCTGTAACATTTCCTTGTCCATTTCCGTTGCATCTGCCAAATTTGCAGAGCGAAGCAGCCGTCCAGAAGAAATCATTTCTCCATGTGCATTTAACAATCCGCCCATATCCCTGGCATTCCATATTTTTTCAAACTTTATTTTTCTACTGCTCATTTTCATCACTTTTTATCTCTTCTAATATCTCATTTTACACTATTTTTCACTATATGTACTCTTTCTGAATAAAAACAGGAAGCCTTTCTACTCTTGTTTATCCTTAAAATCGTCTTTTCCCAGCAATGCTAATAAAAACGAAATTATAACAATAGAAATTGTTGTAGCCGACACAGATGACATGCAATTATCCACTGCTGTTAGCCCCAGACTTGTGGCGGTAGTATCTAAAATCAAATACAATACAAGTGCACATAATTTACTTATTCTTTTAAGCTCATACAATGCCTTTGGCAATGCCCTGCTACCAGATTCAGGGGATATGATATGACAGTTGCTATTGTAAAAAATAATACAATACTCCCTGCAGATTCATACTGAAATCCCAAAAATCTCATGATAGCGCCACACACCAGTGCAATAATGGAAAGCATCCCCATAAAAATCATTCCACAAATTATAAAAGTTTTCATTTTTTCTCTGTTGTCAATCCACCATTTTCTCATGATTCCATCTTATCTCTCCAGCACCTCTACCTTTTCAACTGCAACAACACTAAAATGCTCCTGCAAGGACTGGTCCCAGTTTTCCAAATCTACTTGTCCGGTAGCCCATACCTGTAACTGTTCATTTTGTGTAATCTTTTGCATTAACGGTATGGACTGTGTGATAAAACAAATCCGCTAATGAATTTACAAATCCGATGACTGGTACTTTCTAACTTCACTCTTTTTCTCCTTCTTTAACCTGTTTATTCCAATATCTCCATTATTTTATTATACTTGTCCCAATAAAATTCTTTACTCAATCAGACAATTTTTGAAAACTTGCGTTCAAGCTTATTCTTTTACAAACCCTTTACCTTCCTCAATATCAAGTCCTCTTCTAACATAAGCCAGATATAATAAACCAGGTACATTATCAAAATGAGAAATAGCATCTGCATCTGCGACACATAGTTCTTCAAGTGTTGATTTATTAATTTTTTACACTTCCTCTATGATTTAATATACACTTTTGAACTTTCTGAATCCTGTCTTCTTCATAGTCAAAACGTTTTAGGATTTCTTCAGCAATCTGCGTTCCATAAATGTGATGTTCTGCATATAGGTTGTAGTCCGTAACAGAAGCTATGTCATGTAACCATGCAGCAATAATAACAATTTCTATGTCCGCTCCATATTTTTTAGCCAATATCTCAGCATTCTTTGCTACCGATTCAATATGATAATAGCATCCCATACCAAAAAAAGTTGGTTGGTAATTGGCATCTCCTTTTTACTTCTTTTTGCAGATAATCAATAATATCATGCCGCATATTCTCACCTCAAAATCCATCTAATGCCTTATTCACATTTACAATCTAAATGCCTCACCGCTTATTTACCATACCTCTTCCTGGAATTCCTCTGCTTCGGTCTCTGAGATTTCCCTCTCTTCCCAGTAAGTCGCCACTTTTTTATACCATGTTGCACCTTTTGACGGAGCATCCAGATAATACCCCTCATAATCGTAACTCCAGGGTTTGGGAATGACAGATATACGCTGCCAGCTCATAAGCGGCTTCCTTTGAGTCGCTGTCCCGAATACCGCCAATAGCCGGACCGCTTCCGGCACAATACGCTTCCAATAACAGAACATCTCCCTTTTCATTGATTGCCTTTATGACATAACGGAACTGATTCTCCAAATTTATTCGTCATATAATCTGGCTCTCCAAATAAATGTTTTAATTGTCCCAATGCCAAAACATAATTTTTTTCAAAATTTTCATCAAACTCATATATAGAACAAATATTTGATGACGGCATATAAAAATCCTTTGCAACATTTGCTTTTTCAAATCTATACATCTTCCACTGACCTCGACATTCTTATCTTATTTTTTACATTATATCAGTTTCCAAAGGTCTTAACAATAAAAATGCTCTCTTCTTCGTTTTCTTGATTCCAACCACAGAAAAAGCCCGGTCAAGAGCCTTGCCACACCATGAAGGATGGCGTTTTACACTCTTGACCGAGCTTTTTCTTTGCAACATCTTAATAAATTTTTTATTCATATAATTCGATTTCTGAAATGCAATTGTCATTCCATCTGGAACCTTCATAGGCTTCTTTAATGTACGCGGATACATAGGCAGCTTCCACAGGCTCCTCAAAAGACAGACAGAATTTCTTTTTTTCATTTGGAAATTCCACATCTTTTTTCTGCTGGTCTCCCACCTGTATGGTAAGCGTCTTTGGTCTTGCATTATAGTCCCAGAGCTGGTCACTTCTCCAGTTTCCCAGATGCAATACCATATAGCGTATTTTGTGAACTCCATCCAAATTCAGTTGAAAGCCTTTGCCTTCTCCAGCGCCCTCTTCATTTTCCTGCCAGGAAGTCGTAACATCTCCGTCTACCACACTTTTGGAGCTGTAATCATAAGATTCTGACTCCTTCACAGAATTTTCTTCTGTGCTGGCAGGCTGAATTTTGGTATATTGGGAAAAATCAATTTCATCTGGATTTACCAGCTTAAAATATTCTTTCTTTGCCTCTTCTTTCGGAGGTTCTTCCTTTGGCGTTTCTTCTTTTGGCTCTTCCTTGGGTTCCTCTGCAGGTGTCTGGGTTTCTGCTGAAGCATCTTCAGCAGGCTCCTTTGGCTGTTCTTCTGGTGTCTGTACAGGTTCCTGGGAGGATTTTTTCAGATTCTCATAATATTGTTTTTCCTGATTTTCCATTTCTTTCATACGGTTCAATCCAAAGTAAATTCCAAGCCCCAGACAGGCAATCAGGAACACCGTAATCCCCAGCCATTTCCATCGTCTGGCTTTTTTCATCTGAGGCGTCAGCACAGGTGCAGAATCTTCTTCTTCCTCTTCCTCTTCTTCATCAAAATCCCAGGCATCTTCTTCCAGGGCTTCTGCCTCTCTGTTCTCCGCTTTCTCTGTTTGGATGGTTTCCTCCTTGGATGCTTCTTCTAAAGGTGCTTCCTGTAATAGTTCAGCCTCTTCAACAGACTCTGTTTCCGGCCCTTCTATGGAATCTTCTATCTTTCTTTCCGGCTCCTCAGAAAAGTTCTCAGTGTCTTCAGCTTCTTTCTCCTCTGTCTCTGAAACTTCCTCCTCTTCTGCCGCTTTTCCAGATTCTTCCAGAGATTCTTCTGCAATCTCTTCCTTAGAAGTTTCTAATTCCTCCGGGTGCTCCTCTTCCAGATTTTCCGGCTCCTCTGTGATTTCTTCCTGCTCTTTTGGCTCCCCGGATTCTTCCTGATTTTCGGATTCTTCCGAAGCCTCTTCCTGAATTTCTTCTGCAATCTCTTCTGAAACAGGCTCTTCTTCCTGTTCCAGAATCTCTTCCTCAGGAGCTTCTTCTCTTGTCTCCTCCAAAGCAGGCTCTGTCACATCTGGTATGTTTGTCTTTTTTAAGGATTCCGGCAGTTCTTCCACGCCTTCTTCCTTTAATATTTCTATCAGTTCTTCATCTGACTTATAGAAGGCCCAGACATCATCCTCATCCATATATTCCGGAAAAACCGCTTTTCCGCAGCGCTGGCAATATAAATCTATATCTGAAAGTTCTTTCCCACATCGTTCACACTTCATACACTAATCCCTTCTTCATGTCTCTGTGCTTTAGCGGCTTATTGTTGTTATTTCCAATAATCCCTCTCATTGTCAATCATATACAACAATGCATTACAGATACACGCCGCAATATTGCTTCCTCCTTTTCGGCCTCTGGCAACAATATAAGGCGTATCCGTTTCCATAATCATTTCTTTTATTGTACCACATTCACAAAGCCTACTGGAACCCCTATAATTAAATATGGTGAAACTTTTTTTCTCCTGAATCAGTTCATACAGCCGAACTAAAGCTGTGGGGCATTTCCAATGGCAAAAATCAGTGGTTTTCCCATGGATGCCGCCTTATCCATACTGGCAGTGGCTCTGGTACAGCCAAGCTCTTTTGCCTTTGCAGCCACATCCTCATCAGACATAAAGCAAAACACCTCTCCCCCGTATTTTGCCAAGGCTTTTTTATTAATACCGGCTTTTGCCATCTGGGTATCTGTGACAATGCAGGCTCCGTTTTTAATGGCTTCTATAGCTTTCTCCACAGCATTGGAGGAAAAGCAGAGATTCTCTGCATAATCAAAATCCGCGCTGGTATGAATACAGCGCTTTACAATCAGCTCTGTTCCCGGAATCAGAGGTGTGTCTCCCAGTTCCTCTGTAATGATTTCAAAACTTCTCGTCTCAATTTCCTTTGGCTGTACATTTTCCAGTTCTACCTTCATCTTGTGACCTGCCTTTCTTCTTTATATCCCCTGTTCTAAAATTTCATAGATTTTCTTCATATCCAGATGTTCCCGAAGTCCCTGGGCCAGTTTATCGTACTGAGTTTCCTTAAACTGTGCAAAGTCCACTCCTGTCATCTGGGAAACATCAATTCCTTTTTCTTCTCCCAGACCTTCTATTACATTTTTTTGCCACTTCTTCTTTGTCAAAGATTCCGTGAACATAAGAACCATACACATTTTTATAATAAACGCCGTCTGGCTTTGAACTTCCTGTTACCGTATCGGTAAGCTCTGTAAAAGCACAGACGCCTTCTTTTCCCACGCTTTTTCCCATGTGTATCTCATAACCTTCCAGAGAAACTCCGGTAAGGGTATGAAGAATACCTTCCACCTTGGGAAAAGTTCCTTGCACTCTGGTTCTGGTCTTGGATTCCTGAAATACAGTATCCATGGGTAAAAGTCCCATGCCTTTCATTTCTCCTCCGGCTTCTACCCGTTCCGGGTCGCTTAAAGTTTCCCCCAGCATCTGATAGCCTCCGCAAATGCCGAAAATCACTTTTCCCTCTGCTGCTTTCTTCAAAATAGAAGCCTCCAGACCATTCTGACGCATCCACAGCAAATCTTCCATGGTATTTTTTGTTCCTGGGAGAATAATCATATCTGGATTCTTCAATTCTGCCGGATGCTTCACATAACGCACAGAAACTCCCGGAATCACTTCCAAGGCATTAAAATCTGTGAAATTGGAAATCCTTGGAACCCGGATAACTGCAATATCAATGACGCCCACTTCTCCTGAATTGGAGAAGCGCTCAGTAAGACTGTCCTCATCCTCCACTTCCAAATCCATATAAGGAGCAACGCCCACCACCGGAATTCCGGTTCTTTCTTCCAGGGCTGCTACTCCCGGGTCTAAAATAGTTTTATCTCCCCGGAATTTGTTAATAATCATGCCTTTTACCATGTTCTGCTCTTCCTCTTCCAGCAGACTAATGGTTCCAACAAGCTGTGCAAAAACACCGCCCCGGTCAATATCTCCCACCAGAAGCACCGGAGCATGGGCTTTTTTTCGCCATTCCCATATTTACAATGTCTTCCTGCTTCAAATTGATTTCTGCCGGGCTGCCTGCGCCCTCAATGACAATAATGTCATATTCTTTGTCTAATTCCTCATAAGCTTCCATAACCTTGGGAAACAGTTGTTTTTTATACTGGAAGTAATCTCTGGCGCTCATGGTTCCCAGCACTTCCCCATTTACAATGACCTGGCTTCCCACATCATTGGTGGGCTTTAACAGAATGGGATTCATCTTCACAGAAGGTGTAATTCCCGCTGCTTCTGCCTGCATGACCTGCGCTCGTCCCATTTCCAGTCCTTCTTCTGTAATAAAAGAATTCAAAGCCATATTTTGGGATTTAAAAGGCGCTACCTTATATCCGTCCTGTTTAAAAATTCTGCAAAGTCCTGCCGCCAAAAGGCTCTTGCCCGCATTTGACATGGTTCCCTGTATCATAATCGCCTTTGCCACTTCTAATTCCTCCTATCTCTTCCCTGTGAGTTTTTCAAATATTTCAAGCAACGCCTGATTTTCTTCTCTGGTACGCACTGCAATCCGGTAAAAGCCCGTTCCAAGTCCTTCATAATTACTACAGTCCCGGATATAAATTCCCTGTTTCAGGCACTGCTCCTGTAATCCCCTGGGTCCCTGGAAAAAAATATAATTTGCCCTGGAAGGATAAAGTTTCAGAGAAAGTTTTTCTAAATGTTCCCAGAGAAACGCTCTCTGCTCTCTGATTTTTTCAAAAGTTTCCTTCACATAAGCCTCTTCCTTGAGTGCCGCAATCCCAGCTTCCTGGGCAATGACAGACACATTCCAGGGCTGCATCACACCTTTTATTTTCTCTAACATTTTTGTGTCACTGCAAAATCCATACCCAAGACGAAGTCCAGGCATGGCATACTTTTTCGTAAAAGCCTTTACCAGAAACAAATTTGAGTACTCTTTTAGAAATGGCTTCATGGTATGGGTTTCTCCCTGTTCCACAAAGTCCAAAAAGCATTCATCCAGCACCAGAAACACATTCATGGCCTTGCATTTTTCTACAAATTTTTTTTACATAATCCCGGCTGGCCAACACGCCTGTGGGATTATTGGGATTACAGAAAAACATCATATCCAAATCTTCTGTAATCTGATACAAAATTTCCTCCCCTGGTACAAAATCATGTTCTTCCCTGAGATATGCATAATGAATCTCACAGTCTACAGTTTCCAAAGCCTGTTGATATTCCGCAAAAGTTGGAGCTAAAAGCAATGCCTTTTTCGGTTTCTTTGCCAGTGCCAGAGCAAAAATCAAATCTGCTGCCCCGTTTCCACATAAAATCTGTTCAACAGGCACCTGTTCTGCCTTGGAAAGAGCCATACGAAGCCGGGTACAGGAAACATCCGGATAGTGTTCTGCTAACTTAATAGCTGCGGCGGCTGCCTTTTTGACTCCTTCCGGCATTCCATAGGGATTGCAGTTAGAGGAAAAATCCAATACATTAGGGTGGCGGTAAATATCCCCGCCATGTATATGCTTTCTTGTCATATCTTCTGTGTCACTCCTTTTACAGCAGGGTTATCAGTCCCTGGATTCCCAGTCTTATTACTGCGAAAATTCCGGTTCCCAGTGCTGCGCTTACATACAGCAGTTGATTTGCCCTGGGAATATCTTCTTTTTCTACCGGACGGATAGCATCTCCAATGGTAGGTTTTTCACATAATTTTCCAAAATAATAAGCATTTCCCGCCAGTTGAATATCCAGTGCTCCTGCCATGACAGCCTCTGTCTGGGCAGAATTGGGACTTGCATGGTTATAACGGTCTCTTTTGAAAATTTTCACAGCATTTTTGCTGTCAAAACCGCAAAGCTTTGCCCCTGCAATCATCAGCCATGCAGAAATCCTGGCCGGAATGTAATTCAGAATATCATCCAGCTTTGCAGCATATCTTCCAAAGTTCAGATACTTTTCGTTTTTATATCCCACCATAGAATCCATGGTATTGACGCCCTTATAAAAAAATCATCAGCACAGGACCTCCGATTGCCATATAAAACAACGGGGCAATAATCCCGTCTGAGGTATTCTCAGCCACCGTCTCCACAGCGGCTTTCGTCACTCCAATTTCATCCAGAGACTGGGTATCTCTTCCTACAATCATGGAAACTGCATATCTGGCGCCTTTTAAATCCCTTTTTCCAATTCCTCAAAAACCCGCATACTCTCCTGTTTCAGGGATTTCACTGCCAGCATCTGATAACAGAAAAAAAGTTTCGATTCCAATTCCCAAAAGTGTATGAATCTTATATGCCACATACAAAATTGCAAGGGGTATTGCAGCGCTTCCCGCACAAATAAATATCACCAGAAGAAATCCTCCTATGCGTTCTCCTTTCTGTGTTTTGGGAAACCAGCGTCTGAAACACGCCTCCAGAAAAGAAATCCCTTTCCCTATAATGCGCACAGGATGATACAGCCATCTGGGATCTCCTACCAGCAAATCTATGAAAAAGCCCAAAACCAGGGCCAGTGCTGTCCATTTTAACATTGCTCTATAGTCCTTTCTCCACCAGACTGATTCTCCCCTCCTGTTTCCACACAGAAGATTCTATGGTCAGTTGGTAATATTCTCCGTTTTCAATCTGCCACTGAAAATACCTGCCTTTTGGCAGGGCATATCTGGACAGAATACTCATAATGGTTCCTCCATGAACCACCATGGCAGCCTGAGTTCTCTGATGACGCAGTGCATCTTCCACACAGGCTGCAAATCCTTCTCCACACCGTTTTTGGAAAGCCTTCCTGAGACTCTCCCTCTGGAAAAGGCAGGGTTCCATTGCTGTCAATCCAGGCCTGATAGGCCGGACTTCCATTTAATTCTTCATAATTTTTATTCTCAAAAATTCCAAAATCACATTCCCGCAGCTTTTCACAAACTTCTGTGGGAATACCGGGATAAAGCAAGGCTGCTGTTTCCCTGCACCGTTTCATGGGGCTTACATACACAAAGGAGGCCTTTGGATAAGTCTTTTCCTGTAAAAGATGGATGCCCTCCTGACACAGAGACTCATCTGTCCTGCCTCCGATGTAGCGCTTCAAGGTATTCCCATAGGTCTTTCCATGACGGATTAAAATCATGTTAAGCATCTTGAATCACCATCCCAAGGCCACAGGATACCCGGATTACCTGGCTGCATCTGGCTGCCAGGTCTGTGCAGATTCTCCCTGTGGTTTCTCTGTATTTCCGGTCAAAAGCATCCACAGGAACCACTCCATATCCCAGTTCATTGGTAATGAGTATCACCTGAGGATTTTCCAAAGCCAGACGTTCTCCTAGATGTTCCAGATTCCAGTTTTTCCTGTAGTCCCCTTTTTATCCATTCATGAAAATGAAACATACAGGTACACTGAAACAGTGCCTCATAAGATGCCTCTGCCCCATCCAGCATTTTTTCCTGTGAAATCTGAAACTGCTGTTTTGCATATTCTTTTTTTCCCTGAAACGCACCGCCAATAATAAGTTTCATGGTATTCTTCTCCTTTTCCCTTATAATACTCTTAAAAGAATTTCTCCAACTACACAGGCCACTGCAATCACCAGCTCACTAATCTGCATGTGAAAGCCAGCCAGATCTCCGGTGATGCCTCCAAATTCTTTTTTGGACATTTTATAATAATACCAGTATTCCAAAGCTGCCCCTGTAGAAACACAGATTCCCAAAACAGGCTCATACCACAGCATAAACAATATCACAATGCCTGCATAACACAGGGAGGTGATTTTCACACAGGTTTTCTGCGCTCCATCAGAAAAGGTTGCAGCCAGCCCTGTATTTTTAGCCATGGGAAACGCAGCAATAGAAAATGCCCCCATTGCTCTGGATAACACAAATCCTGCACAGATCACAGGAAGGCTTTTCACAGTCATTTCACTGTAAACACCCAGATACAAAAGAAAATATACCAAAGCGGTAATCACAGCAAAGGCTCCTGCATTGGAATCCTTTAGTATTTCCAGTTTCCGTTCCCTTGGCTGATAAGAATTCAAAGCGTCTGCTGTATCTAAAAGCCCGTCCAGATGAATCCCTCCTGTTACAAAAACAGGAATCAGCACCAAAAGGATGACATAGAGAAGCCTGCTTTGTACCAGTTCCATACCCCAGCTTCCCCACAGCCAGGTAAGGCCTCCGATAACTGCCCCGATCAAAGGGAAAAAACACATAATATACCGCATATTTCTTTTGTCCACTGACTTTTTGGCATTGGGATTTTGGAATACATGGAAAAGGCAATTTTAAAACTATTCCATAGCTGTTTCATGATGTTGTCCTTCTTTCTGTTTCCAATGGAGGGGAATACCATACACCACTTCCGTTACCTGGTCTGCTTCTCTGGCCAGATACCGGTTAATCTGCCCCAGATATTCCTGATACGTTCTGGTTTCCCGGTCATACTCTATTCCATCAGAAAAAATTTCATTGGTTACAATAATCAGGTGTTCTGCCTGTTCTTTTAACGCCTTTACCCCTGCCAAAGTTTCTTCTACTGTATGCTCTTTTGCTCCTGCTTCCTGAAACATTTCATTGGCAGTCAGATTGGACATACACTCCAGCAGAACACAGGAATGCTCTGGAATGGTAAGTGTTTTT
>ENA-OPYU01000548-OPYU01000548.1-human-gut-metagenome-genome-assembly--contig:-NODE-548-length-14735-cov-3.705778_pt1 | contig 14735 bp, 17 predicted proteins | sample MGYA00242637_ERZ504482 | MGnify/ENA primary metagenome ERZ504482 (study PRJEB26092, sample SAMD00036237) | human gut metagenome | host: Homo sapiens | study: EMG produced TPA metagenomics assembly of...
AATGTCACAACTATTAATCCTATAAAATTAAACAAAAAAGGACATTGTCAAATTACAATTCAACAATGCCTTCCTTTACTTCTTAAACACCACAACTCTCTGCCCCACATAATTAAACACCACAACGCTCCCATTCCAACCAGCATAGACAGATTATCCTGTACACTCTTACTCTGTCCGTGCAATACCCAGGACACAACCGGCTTCGCCATTCCGTATGCCAGCAGATAGCATATGGTAATATTCAGCACAAACTTTCCAATCTGCTTCCAGGATTTCTCCTTGTTCTGAAATGTAAAGTATTTATTCAAAAAATAACTCACAACGCTTCCCACTACATAATTAGAAGCTGATGATAACCAGTAACTCAAATGTAACAGATTATATGCTGCGAACATCACCCCGGTTCCAACCAGAGTATTTACTATGCCAACCAATACAAATTTTCCAAAAAGTAATATCCAATATATTTTTAATCTTATCTTTCATTTTCAAATAATAAGCGGCTCATGCATACCTTCACACAAGCCGCCCATCCTCTCTATATTATGCTATTCTGTATTGCATTTTCCAATCTACCTCTCTGCGTCCGCTTACTCGCCAAGCCCGGATTCAACTGCTTCAACCATTGCTTTCATGGCCTCTTCTTCGTCTTCCCCATCGCAGATAAGCTCGATCTCATCTCCCGATTTCACGCATGCTCCAAGGACACTCAATACACTTTTCGCATTTGCTGCGGTGTCATCGTTATACATGAATTCTACCTTGCACTTGTATCTGCTTGCTATGTTACAGAACATCCCTGCAGGTCTGAGATGCAGTCCCGTCGGATTTGTTATTGTAACTTTCTGTCTGATCATAATGTATTCTCCCCATTTCTGTCTGTTATTCGCTCTGGCCGTTCTGATTGTTTTCATCTGTCGTTGTCTGACTGCTGTTCTGGCTTTCACCCTGTATTTTACTGCTCTGCTTTGATTTTTCAAGTATGATCTCCACATTCACTTCATTCACAAGCTTGCAGCCATCCGGCAGTTCGACAGACACCGGAACGGTATATGTACCAGGCTCTGTATAATTCTTAAGATCAATGCTGACTTTCTTCGCAGGTGAGAACAGATTCAGCACATCATTCGGTCCCTTCACCTGTATCTCCAGATCAACGGTAGATCCGTAATTGATGCTCAGTCCGTCCGCTATATTCTCCAGGATGATCGATCCTGTCGATATCTCAAAGCTCTTTGTTCCCGGCTGTTGTACCTGGATGGATATTACCACCTTATTCGCATTCTCTTCCGCAAGGGACACACCGCTCGGAAGATAAGATGAGATATCAATGGTCTGCTCCGTTCTCTGTGTCAGTTCTTCCAATTTCAGGGCACTCGGTGGAATATCGATCTCTGAGATCTCGGCAAGCGTACTCTTATCACCTGTCACTTCCACTTCCTGCGGTTCTACCGTGATCTTGCCAAGTTTATACCCTTCTGCTGCCGACACCTCTGATGTATCCACTTTAAGTGGCACACATTTTTACCTGAAGCAGTTCTACTTCAACACTGACTCCTTCTTTTCCAAGGTTGTTTGCAAGAAGTGTCTGGTCGATCACGTTATTATTTGCATCATACAGTACCAGTTTTGCTTCTACCGTCTCATCTTCGGATAATCCGGATACGTTTGCTTCTGCTGTTACTTTTGCAATATTGTTAATGATTCTCTTCGGTCCGCGAAGTGTTACTTTTTCCGGAAGTGCTTTCAGGCTTCCCACTTCATATCCGTTTCTTACCGTTCCCGTTGTTGTCGGTGTGATTGGGAAATTATTCTTCGCTTCCTCATCGATTTGGATCTGCAGATTTCTTGGATTTGCCGTTGCCTTTTCATATTTTCCTGTATATCCTTTGATCGTCACTTCAATCGGCACCTGTGTACGAAGCGTAAGTTCTTTCATGTTCGCTGTCGCAACAATATCCTCTGCCTTGATCTTATCCAGTACCGACCGCTGTGCTGTAACTGTTACATTAATCTCCTGTGTGTTATCCACGATCTGATACGTATTATTATTATCCGTAATCACTTCTTCATGCGTTACCTGCACCGGGATATTGGAAAATGTCTTGTCATCCACCGGATCATCGATATTCACTACAACCAGCCACAAGAATGCCGCAATCAGGAAAGCCAGTATTTTCAGCGCAAGATTGTTAGTTATTCTTTTTCGCATGCTTCCGCCATCCTTTCCACATTGCCTTTATTCTGTTGGTTTCACTGCTCTTATGCTGTACCTCTTCCAGCTTCACACGAAGTTCTGCTTCATTGATACTTCTTGTAAGCTCTCCTCCCTGTGCGACTGACACAGCTCCTGTCTCTTCTGATACCGTAATGACCAGTGCATCACTGACTTCGCTCATTCCTACTGCCGCACGGTGTCTGGTGCCCAGATCCTTGCTGATCCCCATATTATCCGAGAGGGGAAGATAGCAGGTTGCCGAGACGATCCTGTCACCTCTTACGATGATCGCACCATCATGAAGCGGTGTATTATGTTCGAAGATATTGATCAGCACCTGACTTGATACCAGACAGTCCATCTGGATTCCGGTGCTTTCATACTCCGTAAGCCGTATTGCCTGTTCTACGACGATCAGAGCCCCTGTCTTGACTTTTCCCATGGCAAAGCATGCACGGATAATATCCTCTCTTGTCTCTTCACTGAAACGTATCTCCCGGTTCTGTTCAAAAGGAACAACTGATGTCAGGAATTGCTTCTCTCCAAGCTTTTCCAGTGCCCTCCGCAGTTCCGGCTGAAATACTACAATTGCCGCTGTAGCCATGACCGTCAGTGAATTTCTCGCGATGAACAGGATCGTATGCATCTTGAATATAGCTGCGAGAAGAATAAAGCCCGCAAGTACAATGATTCCTCTGAGCAGCATCCATGCTTTCGTATTCTTTATCCATATGATGATCTGATAGATCAGAAAAGTGAGGATCAGAACTTCTATGATATCTGTGATATGCACTCTCGGAATATAAAGTCCAATTCCATATTTATCAATAAAATCTGCAATTGTCTGTCCCATTCCTCTCACCTCCCTGCATGGTTTTTAATGATTTTTTCTGTCTTTCTATCTTTTTCTGCGGTTGCCTGCATGAAATTCATTTTCCAGACTCTGTGTCAGAAGCATCTTATCTACATCTTTCATGTCATGCTTTTTTCGGTGCCGGTCCTCTCTTCGGCGAATGCTTTCTTGCCTGACTTGCCCGGATCTGTGCCGGACTTCTGTAGTCTGCATCACCATATGACGGCTTCCGTTCTGCTTCTCTTTTCTGTCCATGTCCCGCATGTACTTCCAGATCGATGGCTTTTGTCTCTTCTTCCACCGTATCCTGCGACAAACGTTTTACCGCTTCTGCATCGATGATCTCCGTCTCCTGACGTTCATTGATCTTCTTCACAGTCTTCTCCGGCGTTGTCATGGCAACCTTCGGTATTGCTTTTACATAGTAATAATATTCATCGTCTTCAAACTGCAGACGTTCACTTCTTGCATAATCTACCGAGAACAGGAATAATTCCAGCACAAGTCCTGCAACGGCTGCCATAATATTTCCTATGATCAGCGGACCATAGGAGGTGTTTACGCCCAGTGCAATACTTCCCATTGCCGTTACGACCACATTGGCAATTGCTCCCGCAATAATCCCAATCTTCCAGGCATGATCCAGTTCCTGTCTGCGGATGGTATAAATGATAAAAAGTCCATGATAATGCAACTATGTAGAGCCACATTTCTTTATTCTGGAACACTTTCTGTACGTATGTGCTGATCTCAGCAAGCATTGCCTTACTTCCGGACGTCTTAGATGCCGCACTTATTTTCTTAAGATATTCCATCATATAATATACAACAGTTCCACATCCCATCGGTACAAGACTTACCGGTGTATAGATCAACGCACATGCAACCGGTACCACAAACGGTATCTTAAGTGCAAATGCAATCGGTGTCAGAAGCACAACAAATGCCATTTTCGGTGCCAGTCTGATATAAAATATATACATGATCAGGAAGATCAGTGCAGACACTGCGAATATGCCTATGGACGCTGCCAGTGTATGTGCAAGCAGCAGTATCGTTGCAAGCACCACCATAACCGCAGGTGGAAGGAAAGCAGCAACCACAGCCAGCCCCAGAGAGATCACCGGTGAGGAAAGTGATTTCATAAATCCTGTATTCTGATTGATCATTGTAAATGTTATCATTGCCAGTATGAACTGAAAGGCTTTATCAAACGACTTTGAATGCTTCCCATAAACCGCTTCTATTCTTTCACGTATTACATATATATTGTCCATCTATCTTTTCTCCTTTTCATACATTTTCAGCAGTTGAATCAGATTATGATTATACTTTTTCACTCTTTTCCTTGCCTTTTTGTGTTTCTCATTATAAATGTGACTGGCAATTCCGCAATATACGATCACCACACCCACATAGCCTGCCAGAATGATACAGAAAACGGAACAGGATCAGACCATTCGACATATTACTCATTATATCCTCCACACCGGCCAGTAAAAGCAGCGCCACCAGACACACATAACCGACTGATACGCTCAGAAATGCATATATAACGTGCAGGCTTGCATAATCTTTTCTATAATAGGAACTGATCTTAAAATCTTCTTTTCCATAAGTCTCTTCATAGAGAGCAAGCTTTGTCATTAATTTTACTTTTCTCTCATCTAACATATATCCACCTCAACATGATATTAATTCCATAAAAACATCATTTTAAGTATAACAAATATCAGTACCCTTGTCCAATACTTATAGTTAAAAAATAAACCTTCTCCACGCCTTTTTCCTTTAATGCTTTTGCCGCCGCATCCAGTGTATTGCCGGTCGTATATATGTCATCCACCAGCAATACCTTCCGGACAGGGCGAAATGCCGGTGTTACCGCAAATGCATTTTTCAGGTTCTTTTTTCTCTCATTATGTCCAAGTTTCTTCTGCGGACTGGTCTTCTTTTTTCTTGCCAGGCTTTTACTGTCCACCGGAATGCGCAGCATCCTTCCCAGGTTTTCCGCAAGAACCTGTGCCTGATTATAACCCCGTTTTCTACGTCTCGCCCGGTGCAGCGGGACCGGTATGATCACATCCGGGTTCCATCGCCGGATTTCTTTCTGAAAATTTTTCACGAGTTCCTGACTGTACAGTTCCCCGTATCTTCTCTGATTGTGGTATTTGAACTGATAGATAGATTGATTCACAGGAGCTTTATGATTCCATAAGCTTAATCCCTGCTCATAATAATGATGTGTATGCATACAGTCATAACAGTATTCCTTTTCCATACTACGGATCTGCTTGCCGCATTGCATACACCTTGGTTCTCTGATTCTTAAGAATTCCAGCCTTTCCCTGCATTCTGTACAGATGCCCTCTTTACAGACTTTCTGACAGAATGGACAGGTTTCCGGCCAGAACAGAACAATTATATTTTCTTTGATATCTTGTATGATACTTTTATTCATTAAATTCACGGATTCGCTCTGCGAGACTCGTATTGCGGTTCTGCTGGTTTGTGTTTTGTATCATCTCCTGGAATACGCTTTCACTTCCAATCACCGTCACACATTTTCTCGCTCTTGTGACAGCCGTATAGAGCAGATTTCTATAATAAAGCTGTCTTGGTCCCTGTAACAAAGGGATAATGACTGCTGGATATTCGCTTCCCTGCGCTTTATGGATTGTGATCGCATAAGCCAGTTCCAGTTCATCCAGCAGATTGTATGGATATTTTACCTGCTTCTTTTCATCATATTCGACCGTCACGGTCTCTTCATATGTATTGATTTTTTTGATGATCCCCATATCCCCGTTAAATACACCGATCCCTTTATCAATCGTCATTCCATACCGGGTGGTGATCTCCCACTCAAGCTGGTAATTATTCTTGATCTGCATCACCTTATCCCCCTCACGGAACAGATGATCTCCATATTCTTTTTCCTGTTTGCCAGGCTTCGGCGGATTCAGATATTCCTGCAGGATCTTATTGATCCGTTCCACTCCGAGCAGGCCCTTTCGCATCGGCGTCAGGACCTGAATGTCTGCTTCTGATGCAGATACGAATTTGGGAAGTTTCTTCTGGATCAGTGTGATGATATTACTGATGATCATATTCGTATCATCACGTTTCAGGAAGAAGAAATCCATGCTTTTGTTATCCAGCACAACCGGTTCACCCCGATTGATCTTGTGGGCATTGACGATAATATCACTTTCGCCTGCCTGCCGGAATATCTTCGTAAGCTTTACCACCGGAAAACATCCGGATGAAATAATGTCTTTCAGTACGCTTCCCGGTCCTACACTCGGAAGCTGGTTCACATCTCCCACCAGGATCACACGGGTTCCCGGCACGATCGCATTCAATAGTGCATACATCAACGGCAGATCTACCATTGACATCTCGTCTATGATGATCACATCTGCTTCCAGCGGATTCTCTGCATTGCGCTGGAAACCACCAACTGTCTCATCATCCGGATTGCCGGATACTTCCAGCAGCCGGTGAATCGTCTGTGCTTCACATCCGGTTGCTTCGGTCATACGCTTTGCTGCTCTTCCTGTCGGTGCTGCCAGATAGATGTCCAGTCCTTCACTTTCGAAGAAATGAATCATCGCATTGATGGTCGTTGTCTTACCGGTACCCGGTCCTCCGGTCAGTATCATCAGACCATGCCTGACTGCTTCCATTACTGCATCTTTCTGCATCTCATCCAGATACAGTTCTGTATTCTTTTCAATCTGATTGATCCTGTGAAGAAGTGTCACATCAGCTGCTTCAAAATCAAGATTCAGATCATGCAGCATCTTCGCAGTATTCAACTCCATATAATAATAATGGGAAGTATACACTCTCACCCCCTGCTCTGACTGCTTCATGACAATCTTCTTTTCCATCATAAGATCCATAAGATACTTTTCCATATCTTGTATCTGTACTCCCAGCAGGTCTCCCGTCTCTTTCAGCAACACGTCCTGATACAGATAGACGTGTCCTTCATTCACACTCTGTTGTAAGGTATAAAAGATTCCGCTGCGGATCCGGAAATCAGAATCTGTGTGTATGCCAATCTTCATTGCAATCTCATCGGCAGTCTTAAATCCCACTCCCGGCACATGGTCTGCCAGATGATACGGATTCTCCTCTATCGTGCGGTAGACATTACGTCCGTAATGCTGATAGATCTTTGCTGCCAATGTTGTAGAAATACCGAATTTCTGCAGATAGATCATTGCCTGCCGCATATCCTTCTTCTCTTCTACCTGTGAAGCGATCTCTCTTGCTTTCCGTTCACTGATTCCTTTGATCTCTGCCAGTCGTTCCGGCTCCTCTTCGATGATCCGGAAGGTATCTTCTTTGAATTTTTTTCACTATCTTTCCCGCCAGAGAAGCTCCGACTCCTTTGATCGCACCGGAACCCAGATACCGTTCGATGGATACCAGATCTTCCGGCTCACATATCTCCGATTCCTCCACAGCGAACTGAAGGCCATACATCTTATGCGTTGTATAGCCTCCTTTCAGTCTTAACAGTTCACCTTCTTCAATATAATGAAAACTTCCGACACAGGTCACTTCTCCATCTGAATTATTCAGATGGAATACCGTGTACCCGTTGTCTTCATTGCGGTAAACAATATGTTCTACGTATCCTTTTATTTCTTCCATTCGATTTCACTCACCCGGATTCCTATCTGAATCTAGATTCCTTTTCTGTCACCCATAAACTCTACGTATTCTCCGGTTCCGATGGCAACAACCTTCATCGGATCATCCGCCGTCATCGTGTTGATGCCTGTCTTTTCCTCGATCAGTTCTTCCATACCACGTAACATAGATCCGCCTCCGGTCAGCATAATCCCTCTGTCAAGGATATCTGCGGAAAGCTCCGGTGGTGTTCTCTCCAGCACGCTGATAACAGCTTCTACGATCTGTCCCGTTGTCTCCCGGAGTGCTTCTTCTGTCTCTGTCGAAGTTACCGTTACCGTCTTCGGAAGTCCTGTTACCAGGTTTCTTCCTCTGACTTCCAGCGTCTCATCTTCGATCATTGGATAGGTTGTACCGATCTTGATTTTAATATCTTCCGCTGTTCTTTCACCGATCAGAAGATTATGTTTTTTTTCCGCATATAGCGGACGATTGCCTCGTCGAAATCATCTCCGGCAATCTTTAAGGATGTATTTACAACCGTTCCGCCAAGTGAGATGACGGCAATATCGGATGTACCTCCGCCGATGTCAACGATCATATTGCCACACGGCTTTGAGATATCGATTCCCGCACCGATTGCTGCCGCAACCGGTTCTTCGATCAGATGTACCTCTCTTGCTCCTGCTGCATAAGTTGCTTCCTCCACTGCCTTGCGTTCCACTTCTGTAACCCCGCTTGGTACACAGATACTGATTCTCGGCTTCTTGAATGTACGCTTTCCAAGTGTTTTCTGCACGAAATATTTGATCATTTTTTCTGTTACTGTATAGTCTGATATCACGCCCTGTCTCAAAGGTCTGACTGCCACAATATTTCCCGGAGTTCTTCCAAGCATCAGTCTTGCTTCTTCTCCGATCGCCTTGATTGCATTCGTATCTCTGTCATACGCTACAACAGAAGGCTCTTTTAAAATAACACCCTTTCCTTTTACATACACCAGTACGCTGGCGGTTCCCAAATCAATTCCAAGATCTACTGACATTCCCAATTCTCCCTTCATCAAGCTGTCTATATTCCTATCTTTGGTGAGATATGATTATATCACATGCTATTTTTAGAGCATGTTCCCATTATAATCAAAATCATTTAAATAAAAGACCCATTTTGCTTAATCTTTATGAACCTTTTTACATAAATATTACAATATGACGAATCCGGACGATGCATTGAACAAAATGTCATATTTCTACCGTTCCAGCATTGGTTTTATATACTTTCCTGTATAAGATACCGGACTTTCCGCAACTTCTTCCGGTGTTCCCTCTGCGATCACGGTTCCGCCTTTGTCACCGCCTTCCGGACCGATATCGATGATGTAATCTGCGGTCTTTATCACATCCAGATTGTGCTCGATCACAATGACTGTATTCCCATCTTCTGTCAATCTGTGGAGAATCTCTGTCAACTTATGCACATCGGCAAAATGCAGTCCCGTCGTCGGCTCATCCAGAATATAGATTGTCTTTCCCGTACTTCTCTTACTCAGCTCTGTTGCCAGCTTGATACGCTGGGCTTCTCCGCCGGACAGAGTCGTAGACGGCTGTCCCAGACGGATATAAGAAAGCCCGACATCATACAAAGTCTCCATCTTTCTGCGGATACTTGGTACATTTTCAAAGAAATGCATTGCTTCTTCTACGGTCATGTCCAGAACATCATAGATATTCTTTCCTTTGTATTTCACTTCCAGTGTCTCTCTGTTGTAACGTCTTCCCTTACATACTTCACACGGAACATAGACATCCGGCAGGAAATGCATCTCGATCTTGATGATTCCATCTCCGCTGCAGGCCTCACATCGTCCTCCTTTGACGTTAAAACTGAATCTTCCTTTCTTATAGCCTCTTGCTTTTGCATCCGGTGTTGCTGCAAACAGATCCCTGATCAGGTCAAATACTCCGGTATAGGTTGCCGGATTGGATCTCGGAGTCCGCCCGATTGGAGACTGGTCGATATTGATCACCTTATCCAGCTGTTCCAGTCCCTCGATGCCTTTGTGTCTGCCCGGAATGGTCCTTGCACGGTTCAGGTCTCTTGCCAGACGTTTATAGAGGATCTGGTTCACAAGTGAGCTTTTTCCCCGAACCGGACACACCGGTAACACAGGTCATCACGCCAAGCGGAAACTTCACATCTATGTTCTTCAAGTTATTTTCCTGTGCTCCGAGTACTTTCAGCCATCCGGTTGGTTTTCTTCTTACTTCCGGAACCGGGATCCGGATCCGCCCGCTCAGATAGGCTCCGGTTACAGAATTTTCATTCTGCATGATCTCTTCCGCATTTCCGGTTGCAACTACTTCACCGCCATGTTCTCCCGCTCCCGGTCCGATATCCACGATAAAGTCCGCTTCTCTCATAGTATCCTCATCATGCTCGACCACGATTACTGAGTTCCCGAGATCCCGCAGATGTTTTAAAGTTCCAAGCAATTTATCATTGTCTCTCTGATGCAGTCCGATACTTGGTTCATCCAGAATATATGCCACACCTACGAGTCCGGAACCGATCTGTGTTGCCAGACGGATTCTCTGTGCCTCTCCTCCTGAAAGTGTTCCGGTCGATCTTCCAAGTGTCAGATAATTAAGTCCGACATCCATCAGAAACTGGATTCTGGAATTGATTTCCTTTAAAATCTGTCCGCCGATCAGCAATTGCTGGTTCGAAAGTTTCAGTTCTTTTCAAAAAGGTCTGCAGGTTTTTCAATTGACATTCCTGTCAGTTCGGAAATATTTTTATCTCCTACCGTCACAGCAAGTGCTCCCGGCTTCAGGCGCTGGCCTTTGCACGCAGAACACGGTGTGATATTCATAAACTCTTCGTATTCTGCTTTCATCGTTTCCGACGAAGTCTCCCGGTAACGGCGCTCTACATTGCGGATCAGACCTTCGAATGCCACATCATAGACTCCTTCTCCGCGCTGCCCCTTATAATATACTTTCACTTCTTTGCCGTTTGTCCCATGGATCAGGACATCATGGACTTCCTTCGGATAGTCCTCAAACGGTGTATCTAATGAAAAGCCATATTCTTTGCTCAACGCATCCAGGATCGCATACGTGAAGCTCTTCTTATCCGTGCAGGACTGCCATCCCATAACAGTGATCGCACCTTCACTGATACTGAGACGTTTATCCGGAATCATCAGGTCTTCGTCAAATTCCATCTTGTATCCCAGTCCAAAGCACTCCGGACATGCGCCGAACGGATTGTTGAACGAAAAGCTTCTCGGTTCGATCTCTTCAATACTGATTCCGCAGTCCGGACATGAGAAGCTTTCGCTGAACTGGACCGGTTCCCCGCCGATCACATCCACGGTCATCAGTCCTTCCGCAAGATTCAGTACATTTTCAATGGAATCGGTCAGACGCTGTTCAATACCCTCTTTTACTACCAGACGGTCTACAACAATCTCTATATTGTGCTTGATGTTCTTATCCAGCTTGATCTCTTCCGACAGTTCGTACATATTACCATCGATCCTGACACGGACATATCCGCTCTTCCTGGCGCGCTCCAGTAATTTTACATGGGTTCCCTTTCTGCCTCTTACAACCGGTGCCAGCAGCTGTATCTTGGTTCTTTCCGGAAATGCCATCACCTGTTCTACCATCTGATCAACCGTCTGTTTCTTAATCTCGCGCCCACATTTCGGACAATGCGGAATTCCTGCTCTTGCATATAATAACCGGAAATAATCATAGATTTCCGTTACCGTTCCTACGGTAGATCTTGGATTGCGGTTCGTAGATTTCTGATCAATGGAAATAGCCGGAGACAATCCTTCTATACTTTCTACATCCGGTTTTTCCATCTGTCCCAGGAACTGTCTGGCATAAGAAGACAATGATTCCATATATCTTCTCTGTCCTTCCGCATAAATTGTATCAAATGCCAGTGATGATTTTCCTGATCCGCTAAGACCGGTCAGTACCACCAGTTTGTCTCTTGGTATGTCTACGTCTACATTCTTCAGATTGTGTTCATTTGCTCCTCTGATCTTGATATATTGTCTTGAATCTTTTTCCTGTGGCATGTAAGTCTATGATCTCCTTTTTGCTATATCTTTATTTACCTGTCAATGTCTTTCTTAAGCTCTATTAACTTTCCCTGAGTTCTGCTGCCGCCTCAAAATTCAGATCTGCCGCAGCTTTCTTCATCTGCTTCTCCAGCTCTTTGATCAGCTTCTCTAATTCTTTCTCACTCATGGATTCCGGATCTTTTTCCATCTGTAATTCAGAAGCCGCCACTTTCCGGGATACTGAGATCAGATCCCTGACTGCTTTCTGGATCGTCTTCGGTGTAATACCATGTTCTTCGTTATATGCCATCTGCACTTCACGTCTTCTCTGCGTCTCATCCAGTGCTGCACGCATGGAATCTGTGATCGTATCTGCGTACATGATAACATGCCCTTCTGCATTACGGGCCGCACGGCCGATCGTCTGGATCAGAGACGTCTCGGAACGCAAAAATCCTTCTTTATCTGCGTCCAGGATCGCAACCAATGTGATCTCCGGAATGTCCAGTCCTTCCCGCAGAAGATTAATGCCGACCAGAACATCGAATACGTCCAGGCGCATATCTCTCACGATCTCTGTACGTTCCAGCGTGTCAATATCCGAATGCAGATAGCGCACGCGGATTCCCAGCTCACGCATATAGTCGGTAAGATCTTCTGCCATACGCTTGGTCAGCGTTGTTATCAGTATTTTGTGTTTATTGGCAATCTCTTTATTCACTTCTCCGATCAGGTCATCGATCTGTCCTTCTACCGGCCGCACTTCTACTTCCGGATCCAGAAGTCCGGTCGGCCGAATCACCTGCTCGGCTCTTAAAAGTTCATGTTCTTCTTCATATTTCCCCGGTGTTGCAGACACGAACATAACCTGATCGATCTTATTTTCAAATTCCTCAAAACTAAGCGGACGGTTGTCCAGTGCCGATGGCAGACGGAATCCATACTCTACCAGTGTACGCTTTCTCGACTGATCGCCATGATACATACCGCCGATCTGCGGAACCGTCTTGTGCGACTCATCGATCATTATGATAAAATCATCTGGGAAATAATCCATCAATGTATTCGGCGGCTGCCCCGGAGCAAGTCCTGCCAGATGCCTGGAGTAGTTCTCAATCCCTGAACAGAATCCGGTCTCACGCATCATTTCTATATCAAAATTCGTTCGTTCCGCAATTCTCTGTGCTTCCAGAAGTTTCCCTTCTTCTTTGAAATATTTTACCTGTTCTTCCAGTTCAATCTCGATATTTTTTATTGCTTTCTCCATACGCTCCTTCGGCACAACGTAATGGGAGGCCGGGAATATCGCAATATGATTCAATGTATTTTTAATCTCTCCGGTAAGCATGTCTATCTCTGAAATCCGGTCAATCTCATCTCCGAAGAATTCCACCCGAATAGCCGTATCGCCCCGGTCTGCCGGTACAACTTCTACAGTATCGCCTCGTACCCGGAATGTTCCCCGCTTGAAATCCATATCATTTCTGTCATATTGAATATCTATCAGCTGACGCAACACTTCATCTCTGTCCTTCTCCATCCCCGGTCGGAGCGATACCATCATCTGTTCAAAGTTCTCCGGTTCACCAAGACCATAGATGCAGGAAACGCTGGCAATTACGATCACATCCCTGCGCTCGATTAATGCTGCCGTTGCCGATAATCTCAGCTTATCAATCTCTTCATTTACGGAGGAATCCTTCGCAATGTAGGTGTCTGAGGATGGGACATAAGCCTCCGGCTGGTAGTAATCATAGTAGGAGACAAAATATTCTACCGCATTATTCGGGAAAAACTCTTTAAATTCTCCATATAGCTGCGCAGCCAGAGTCTTATTATGCGCAATGACAAGCGTCGGTTTATTGATCTGCTGAATAACATTCGCCATCGTAAATGTCTTACCAGATCCGGTGACACCAAGCAGTGTCTGGCACTGATTTCCTTCTTTAAAGCCTTTGACCAGATCCTCGATTGCCTGCGGCTGGTCACCGGTCGGCTTGTATTGTGATACTAATTCAAAATGATCCATATGATTTCTCCTAAGCCGCTCTATCTGGCGGTGATATTTTAGAAATAGTAGTTGTATTTTTAGTATTGTTACTTGTATAGTATATCATTCAGGAGAAAAAAATGTACAGAACTAAACCGAATGTTTGTTCTGTGCTTTTTTATTACTTTTATTTTATTATCAAAAATGCCGAACACTTTTACGCATTTCATGATATACTTAAATCAGTTTTTACACGGATACAAGGAGAAGCAGATTATGAAAAAACTCAGAATCTTATGGGGAATTTTAAAACGTACACGGGCAGATCATATTCTTTTAGGTTTTGTCCTCTTCCTTCTGGCCGATGCCGCCGTTATCCGGCTTGTCGAACCAGATATCCACCGCTATGGTGATGCACTGTGGTATTGTTACGCCGTCATCTCTACCGCCGGATTTGGAGACATTGTTACCGTCACACTGATTGGAAAGATCTGTTCCGTCCTGCTCACGATTTACACTATTTTTGTCGTTGCGATCGTCACAGGTGTTGTCGTAAACTTCTACACACAACTGGTCGAAATGCAACAAAAAGAAACGCTTGCTATGTTCATGGATAAGCTGGAACGCCTCCCGGAGCTTTCAAAAGAGGAACTGGAACATATCTCGCAGAAAGTCCGCAAATTCCGTTAAAAAATACCCGCTGTCAATATGTATTCCTTGAAGATGAAATCGTGTTTGCCATCGGATTGATGTTTATTCCCGGAAGCATCATTGTATTTAATAGTTGCATTCCGTTTGCCGAATGACTAAGTTGTAAATTTTGTCGGAAAAACGATTCGCTGATTTATTTTGCTTATTGTAGATGAAGCTGAAATAACAACTTCACCAAGGGACAGTGCACTTTCATTCAAGAACACATCTATTTCTACTGTTTCAGCAAGAT
>ENA-OPYU01000549-OPYU01000549.1-human-gut-metagenome-genome-assembly--contig:-NODE-549-length-14688-cov-2.145869_pt1 | contig 14688 bp, 21 predicted proteins | sample MGYA00242637_ERZ504482 | MGnify/ENA primary metagenome ERZ504482 (study PRJEB26092, sample SAMD00036237) | human gut metagenome | host: Homo sapiens | study: EMG produced TPA metagenomics assembly of...
GCAGGAAAGTTACATATAAAAGAACCTTGTCTGACTGGCTAAAAGCATCGTATCAGACAAGGCTCTATGTTTTTCAGGAGAGGAATTCTTTCTTTACTTTTATTTTATTCGTAATTTTTATGTTTTTTTAAAGAAATCCTTTGTTTCCTTTACGACTACACCGCTTAAAGCAAGCAGCGCAATCAGGTTCGGGAAGGCCATCAGGGCATTGAAGATATCTGCAATGTTCCAGACAGCAGCAACAGTCATGTACGGTCCGAAGAAGACGCAGATGATATATAACCAGCGGTAAGATTTTTACTGCAGTCATGTTGCGGTTGAAAAGGTATTCCAGGCAGCGCTCACCGTAATAATCCCATCCAAGGATGGTGTGAATGCGAAGAATACCAGGCACAGCATAAGAGCAAAGGAGGCAAACTGTGCAGGGAAGGAAGTCCTTTCTGGAAAGCTGCGGTAGTAATCGCAACACCTTCAAGTCCTGTATTCCAGGTCTCAGTAATGACAATGGAAAGACCTGTCATGGTACAGATTACAATGGTATCAATAAAAGTACCGGTCATGGAAACAAGTCCCTGGCGAACCGGTTCCTTTGTCTGAGCGGCAGCTGCAGCAATAGGAGCGCTACCAAGACCAGACTCGTTTGAGAAAATACCGCGGGCAATACCTTTCTGCATTGCCACAACCATGGTTCCCATGGCACCGCCTGCAAGGGCACTTCCGTTGAAGGCTGTTTTTACAATTGTAGCGATGGCACCAGGAACTGCAGTAATATTTGTGATCACAATGATCAGTGCAAGTGCAACATAAAGAACCGCCATAAATGGAACGATAATCTGGGAAACCTTTGCAATACGCTGAATACCGCCAAGAACTACAAGTCCTACACATAAGGTAAGAATCAGGCAGGCGATTACAGTTGCCCAGGAGTATGTATTTCCCAAAAGGGAAACGGTGTGTACGGTATCCGGGTCAAAGAAGTTCTTTACTGCAGAAGCAATACCGTTTACCTGAGTAAAGGTACCGATTCCGAAAATGACCGACTCCGGCTCCAAAGAATGCAAAAAGTTTTCGCAAGCCATCTCCACTGTTTTCCCATACCATTCTCAATATAATAAAATGGTCCGCCAAGAACGTGTCCGTCCTTGTCGATGGTACGGTATTTGATGGCCAGAAGTCCTTCTGCATATTTGGTTGCCATTCCGAAGAATGCAGCAACGATCATCCAAAACAGGGCTCCGGGTCCGCCGGCAGCAATAGCAGTGGCAACACCTACGATGTTACCGGTTCCGATAGTTGCGGACAAAGCTGTGCAGAGCGCACCAAAGCTTGTGACTTCGCCTTCGCCGCCTTCTTCATTTCGTACCATGAATTTCAATGCTTTTCCAAGATGTCTTACCTGTAAAAAGCCTAACCGAACGGTTAAAAGAAGTCCTGTGATCAGGATCAGAATGATTAACGGAAGTCCCCAGACTACTCCGTCAAACCAGGTGATAAAGTTGTTGATTTGTGTAAACATGTTCTCTTTCCTCCATCCTTTTGCCTGAGAGATTAACAGCATTACAAATGCTGCGTACACCTTCGGCGCTCTTCCATAAATTTTTTTGAAGAGACTCTCCTGAGTTACGAAAAACCTGCTTATACATTTCCTATAAAATGTACGAGCATGACGGTCATTCGTACTGTGTAGAAACACACTAACACACAGAATATCATATACGATCATAAATTTCAATGAAAATGTTAGAAAAATATTTTGTTTTTTGACAAGAAAAATATTTGCCCTTTATTTCATTGCAGCGCGGGAGCGTGTTTGGAAAATCATTTCCTCAAACTGCTGGTATCATAAAATGAAACAGTTGACATGCAATTTTTATATATGCTATGCTTATGAAGATTTTGAAAGACAAAGAAAGAGTCTTTTCAAAGCAATTATTTTGGATCACTCCATTTGGGGTTAAGGCCATACGGACAGCCGGGTCCACTGCCGCTGATGGTAACTTTGGTTGCCTTATTGATTGAGTTAGAAGCTCAAATTTTATAAGTTGGTTCCTTTGATAACCACTATGCGCCTGATGTGCAGACTTGTGAAACGGTCAATAAGAGTAGTAAAAGTATGATTGCTATATAGACTCTGACATATATCATCCGGATTTCCATTTTATGTAAATACGAGGATTCCTGTATTTATTATAAGTCAATGGAGATAGAATCAGGAAGAATGATCCAAGCAGGTTTGCGGTTTTGAGGCAGCCTGCTTTTTTTGGTGTAATAGAAAATTCCGTTGGAATTTCCTATTATATAAAAAGCCTGCCGGGTAGGATTTCACTGCAGCGGAAGAGCAGATGGCGCTGGAGACGCCCCTTTGTAGGCGGAGAATCCTGCAAACAGGATTCTTTATACAGACAAAGGAACTGGAAATGGAGACGCAATGAACAGAACTCGTTTAAACTGGACCAGAATCGTGCACCAATTCACGAGGCTCTGGAAAAATTTCCGGCGCATGAGGGTGGTACCCTTCGATGTGCCAGGACATAAAAGAGGAAGAGGAAATCCGGAGCTTACTGAGTTTCTGGGGCAGAAATGTGTAGGCGTGGATGTAAACAGCATGAAACCGCTTGATAATCTCTGTCATCCTGTATCTGTGATCCGGGAGGCAGAAGAACTGGCAGCAGATGCCTTTGGAGCAGCTCACGCCTTTCTCATGGTTGGCGGAACTACAAGCTCCGTACAGACCATGGTGTTAACTGCCTGTAAGAGGGGAGACGAGATCATTCTTCCCCGCAATGTTCACAGAAGCGTGCTGAATGCGCTGGTTCTGTGCGGAGCAATTCCGGTTTATGTGAATCCGGAAGTAGATCAGAGACTTGGAATCTCTCTTGGAATGCGCCGTGAACAGGTGGCAAAGGCAATTAAGGAGCATCCCAATGCAGTGGCTGTGCTGGTAAACAATCCCACCTATTATGGAATTTGCAGTGATCTACGTGCAATTGTGCGGATGGCTCATGAAGCAGGAATGCTGTGTCTGGCAGATGAAGCCCATGGGACTCATTTTTATTTTGGAGGAGGTCTGCCGGTTTCGGCAATGGCAGCTGGTGCAGATATGGCATCTGTATCCATGCATAAAAGCGGTGGAAGCCTGACCCAGTCCAGTCTTCTTCTGACTGGACCTGGCGTCCATGCCGGATATGTCCGTCAGATTATCAACCTGACCCAGACTACCTCTGGAAGCTATCTTCTGATGTCAAGTCTTGACATTTCCCGGCGGAATCTTGCACAGCGCGGACGTCAGATTTTTTCATCAGGTAGCAGATATGGCAGAATATGCAAGGGAAGAGATTAACGCCATTGGCGGCTATTACGCATTTGGAAAAGAACTGGTGAATGGAGATTCGGTTTTTGATTTTGACATTACGAAATTAAGTGTACATACTCTGGATATCGGACTTGCAGGAATTGAGGTTTACGACATTCTGAGAGATGAGTATGATATTCAGATCGAATTTGGTGATATCGGAAATATTCTGGCTTATCTGTCAATTGGAGACCGTGCCCAGGAAGTAGAGCGGCTGGTAAGCGCCCTTGCGGAGATCCGCAGGCGTTTCCAGAAGGATAAATCAGGATTGCTGGATCAGGAATATATTGATCCCCAGGTAGTAACAAGCCCTCAGGAAGCGCTTTTATGCAGTAAAAATGCAGCCTTCCACTCAGGGAAACGGAAGGAAAGGTATGCAGTGAATTTGTAATGTGTTATCCCCCGGGAATCCCAATTCTGGCTCCAGGGGAGCGGATCACCCCGGAAATCCTGGATTACATTGAGTATGCCAAGGCAAAAGGATGCAACATGACAGGTCCGGAAGATCCGGATATATTACGGTTAAATGTGCTGGAGCATGTTTGAAGTTACTGTGAACGGAGTGAACAGTAACTGTTTGAAAAAGGCTGTCTGCAAATGGTGACACACATCTTGCGGGAATAATTTTAAAATATACTCTGGCAGGGAGGTAAAGAAAATGGAAATGTGGTTTTCGGAATTTCATACACCGGATGTAAAGCATAGTATCCGGGTAAACCGTCAGCTCTACTCAAGGCAGAGCGACTATCAGCGAATTGATATTTTTGAGACACCGGAATTTGGCAGGGTTCTTACACTGGATGGCAATGTAATGCTCACGGAACGTGACGAATTTATTTATGACGAAATGATTACCCATGTACCTATGGCTGTCCATAAAGAAGCCAGGGATATTCTTGTGATCGGAGCAGGAGACGGTGGAGTTGTACGTGAACTGACCAGATATGACCGTGTCCGCCATATTGATCTGGTAGAGATGGATCCCATGGTAGTGGAAGCCTGCCGTGCCTATCTTCCGGGAAATGCCTGCAGGCTTGATGACAGGAGAGTGCACCTTCATTATGAAAATGCGTTGAAATTTATCCGACGCTGTGAAAATAAATATGACCTTATTATTGTGGATTCTTCCGATCCTTTTGGCCCTTCGGAAGGCTTGTTTACCCGTGAATTTTATGGAAACTGTTATAATGCGCTGAAAGAGGATGGAATCATGGTCAATCAGCAGGGAAGTCCTTTTTATTCTGAGGATGCCCACGCCATGCAGCGCAGTCACAAAAGAATTGCCAGTACGTTCCAGATCAGTCGTGTTTACCAGGCACATATTCCTACCTTTGCTGCCGGTTACTGGCTGTTTGGTTTTGCAAGCAAAAAGTACCATCCGGTGGATGATCTGGATCCGGAGGCATGGAACGCCCTGAATCTTCGCACCCGTTACTATACCACAAGGCTTCACAGAGGTGCATTTTATCTTCCGGCTTTTCTGGAGGAAATGCTTCAGGAGGTGGAGGACTGATTTATGATTTTACCAAATATTGAGAATTTTATCGGCTGCGACAGCAGCTTTGAGGAAGCAGGGATTGTTCTTTACGGAGCGCCCTTTGATTCTACCACAAGCTTTCGCCCTGGAGCCAGGTTCGGTCCTTCTGCCATTCGTCATGAAAGCTTTGGACTGGAAACCTACAGCCCTTATCAGGACAGCGACCTTACAGATATTCAGGTATTTGACAGTGGAGATCTGGAGCTTTGCTTCGGCAGCAGTGAAATGGCACTTGATGATATACAGAATCGTGCCTGGGAAATTCTGGAAGCAGGAAAGATACCCTTGCTTTTAGGCGGCGAGCATCTGGTGACACTGGCGGCTGTAAGAGCCACAGCCAGAAAGTATCCAGGGCTTCATATTATTCATTTTGATGCCCACGCAGATTTGAGGGATGATTATCTTGGTGCCCGTTTAAGCCATGCGTGTGTCATTCGCAGATGCCATGATATACTGGGAGATGGACGGATTCATCAGTTTTGCATCCGAAGTGGGGAAAGAGAAGAATTCCGGTTTGCAAAGGAGCATACAGATTTTCATCCTTTTACCTTTGAAGGCTTGGAAGAGACCATACAGGAGTTGGACAGGGAGCAGGTTCCGGTATATTTTACCATTGATCTGGATTGCCTGGATCCATCCGTATTTCCGGGAACTGGTACACCGGAGGCGGGAGGCGTAAGCTTCCTTGAGCTTCTTGCGGCTATTCGGAAGGTATCAGAATTAAATATTGTGGGAGCAGATGTCAATGAGCTGGCACCTATGCTGGATCCAAGCGGTGTTTCCACAGCCACAGCATGCAAGGTGGTCAGGGAACTGCTGCTGGCAGTGGCGAAATAAAAACAGCTGCGATAGTGAAATATAAAATAAGGAGATCAAAAAATATGAGCAGAGTACTTGTAATCGGCTGCGGCGGAGTAGCCAGTGTAGCAATCCAGAAATGTTGTCAGGCAGATGAGGTATTTACAGAACTGTGTATTGCAAGCAGGACAAAAGAAAAATGTGATGCCCTTTCCCGGAAGCTGGAGGGAAAAACAAAACAGTTATTACCACGGCAAAGGTAGATGCAGATGATGTAAACCAGCTGATCCAGCTGATCAACAGTTACAAACCGGATCTGGTAATGAACATTGCACTTCCGTACCAGGATCTGACAATTATGGATGCCTGTCTGGCATGTGGCGTAAACTATATGGATACGGCAAATTATGAGCCCGAAGATACCGATGATCCGGAGTGGCGGGCTATTTATGAAAAAGCGCTGTAAGGAAGCTGGATTTTCCGCATATTTTGATTATTCCTGGCAGTGGGCATACCGGAAGAAATTTGAAGAGGCAGGACTTACTGCACTTCTTGGCTGCGGCTTTGACCCGGGCGTTACACAGGCATACTGTGCATATGCATTAAAGCATGAGTTTGACCAGATTGATACCATTGATATTCTGGACTGCAACGGAGGAGACCATGGGTATGCATTTGCAACCAACTTTAACCCGGAGATCAACCTTCGTGAGGTAAGCGCTCCTGGAAGCTACTGGGAGAATGGACATTGGGTGGAAATTCCTCCGATGGCCATTAAGCGGGAATATGATTTTGACCAGGTTGGCGATAAGGACATGTATCTTCTTCATCACGAGGAAATCGAGTCTCTTGCCCAGACAATTCCGGGAGTAAAGAGAATTCGTTTCTTTATGACCTTTGGACAGAGCTATCTGGATCACATGCGTTGTCTGGAGGATGTGGGAATGCTTTCTACTACCCCCAATCAACTATAACGGACAGGAAATTGTTCCCATCCAGTTTTTGAAGGCTCTTCTTCCGGATCCGGCAAGCCTTGGTCCCCGTACCAAAGGTAAAACCAATATTGGCTGTATTTTCACCGGAGTAAAGGATGGAAAAGAGAAAACCTACTATATTTATAATATTTGTGACCATCAGGAATGCTATAAGGAGGTTGGAAGCCAGGCAATCAGCTACACGACAGGCGTTCCGGCCATGTGCGGGGCATTAATGATGCTTACTGGAAAATGGATTCGTCCAGGAGTGTATACAGTAGAAGAATTTGACCCGGATCCGTTCCTGGAGGCCCTTGACAAATACGGACTTCCACGCAGTGAAAATCATAATCCGGAGCTGGTGGATTAATGGAAAAAAACAGATACAAGACCACCCTTTGCAGCATCCGGTGGAGTTATTCCGCCGGAATTCCGGAAAATCAAGACGCCTTGTTATGTTCTTGACGAAACAGCGCTTATAAAAAATGCAGAATTAATGGGAAAGATTGCCGAAAGAACTGGATGTAAAATGCTCCTGGCGCAGAAGGCTTTCAGCAATTATGACTGCTATCACCTTCTGGAGCCTTATCTGGCTGGAACAGAAGCAAGTGGACTGTACGAAGCAAGGCTTGGCGCCCAGGAGATGCCAGGAAAAGAGGTACATGTATTTTGTGCCGGATACCGTGAGGATGAATTTGAAGAACTGCTTTGCTTTGCAGATCATATAGTGTTTAACTCACCCTCCCAGCTTCTCCGTTTTGGAAAAAGAGCGAAGCAGGCCGGAAAAAGCGTAGGGCTCAGGATCAATCCGGAATGCTCTACCCAGGAGGGACATGAAATTTATGATCCCTGTGCCCCGGGCAGTCGTATGGGTACCACGAGAGCACAGTGGGAGGCTGCTGTGAAAATGTATCCGGATCTGACCGGATTATTGGATGGTATTCACTTTCACACCCTTTGCGAGCAGGATTCCTCTGATCTGGAAACCACTCTTGCAGCGGTGAAGGTGAAATTCGGAGATCTGATTTCTCAGGTAAAATGGCTGAACCTGGGAGGAGGACATCATATTACAAGACCAGGTTATGATATTGCACGGCTTGAAAAGTGCATTGAGGCGGCAAAGGAAGAATGGAAGGTGGATATTTACCTGGAGCCTGGAGAAGCATGGGCTTTAAATGCCGGATTCTTTCTGACAACCGTGCTGGATGTGCTGCAAAATGGTGATACCCGGCTTGCAATTTTGGATGGAAGTGCTGCATGTCATATGCCGGATGTTCTGGAAATGCCTTACCGTCCTCCCCTTCTTGGAGCAGGGGAGCCAGGAGAGAATGCCGTTACCGTCCGTCTTGGAGGACCAACCTGCCTGTCCGGGGATGTTATAGGAGATTACAGCTTCCAAAAGCCTTTGGAATACGGAGAGCTTCTCATGTTTGGCGATATGGCCATATATACAACCTGCAAAAATCAATACCTTTAACGGAATGCCCTGCCTGATATCTGGCTGCGGCATGGTGATAAAACCATGGAACGTCTGACTGATTTCGGCTACGAGGATTTTAAATGGACCGACTTGGACACCGCAGGAAATCAGAGTAGATCTCCTGCAATTTGTAAAAAGACGTAAGTCATAGAAATATGGCTTGCGATTTTTTTCTGTCTGGAAGAAAGTGAGATATAATGACACAACACCAGAAAAGATCTGGAACGTATGAAACAGTCTGAGTATATGTAAACGTATGGTAATAATATCTAAAAAAGAAGATACATTTTAGTAAAAACGCTTTTGAAATAAGAACAAAATGGTTTATAATAAAAATAGCGGCAGGCAGCGTAGTGATGCGGGAAAGCAACATCTTATATGCTGCCTGTTGTTTATTAAATGAATTTCAGGAGGAACCATACATGCATGAATATGAAAATTTTTATTGAAGAAATAAATCCGTGTGGAGGAGAACAATACAGTAAAAAAACTTTGATTGAGGCAGAAGCAGTAAGTCCGGAAGCTTATGTAAAAGAAAACGGAAGATTTCCAGTTCTGGAATCTACATGCAATGAGAGTGGAGATGTTGTAATAGTAACAGGAGATAAACAGGGTTCTTTTGTACGTTATACTTTTACGGAATAAGAGTTCCGGGCAGCAAGGAGAGGATTTTGTGAAATATGAAATTGGAGATTTTGTCAGCAAACCAGTTACAGGTATCTGTAAAATAGAGAACATTTTATATTTGAATCCGCAGGATGAAAAAAAGTGATAAATTGTATTATCTCATGAAACCGGTAGAAGATGAAAAGGAAAAAATATATGTTCCTGTTTCAAATTCAGCTTCGAGGCTGAGACTGTGTCTGACAAAAGAGGAAGCATGGAATCTGATCAAACGAATTCCAGAGATTCCGACAGCATGGACAAATAATGAAAAGATGAGAGAGCAAAGCTATAAAGAGGCAGTAAAAGCAAATGATCCTGAAGCCTTAGTTGCTATTATAAAAATGATTTATCAACGAAAACAAAAAAGGCTTGCACAAGGAAAAAAGTGCACTACTACAGATGCAAGATATTTTCAGGTGGCCGAAAATCTGTTATATGTAGAGCTTGGAATTGCTCTTGGAAAACCAAAGCAGCAAATCTGTAAAACAATTATTGATTATATGAATCAAAGTGAATCAAAGAGTTGACAATCGTATTTGAAAATGGAGGAATTGTATAGAAAACGCAAAAAAGTTTGTTGACTTTTAGAAAAACAGGCAATATAATTAAATCAAACGAGTAGCAGGTAAGCGTAAATCCAGTTTACAAGCTGCTCGTTTTTTATTTTACTAAAATTGAATATCGCCATGAAAAAGTGTGTAGCCTGTCAGCGTAAGTCCAGCTTATATGACAGGGTGCGCGCTTTTTTTGTGCAGAAAAAGAGAGGAGTTAAAACAAAATGGCGGAAAGCAACAAGATGAAGGAGATGCCGGTGAATAAGCTGATGGTCCAGATGGGAATTCCGATGATCTTATCCATGGCATTGCAGGCAGTCTATAACATTGTAGACAGCGCATTTGTAGGAAATATGAGAGTGGGCAGTGAGGCAGCTCTAAATGCACTGACTCTGGTATTCCCGGTTCAGATGCTTATGGTGGCAGTAGGAATCGGAACAGGTGTAGGAACCAATGCACTTCTTGCAAGGACACTGGGACAGGGAAACCGTAAAAAAGCTGCGAAGGTAGCAGGAAACAGCCTGTTTTTGGGGGCTGATCATTTATGTAGTTTGTTTATTATTTGGCATCTTTGGAGTGAGAGCATATATTTCATCTCAGACAGTAGATGCAGAAGTACTTGAGATGGGAGTCAGTTATCTGCGGATATGTTGTGTGATTTCTTTTGGAATCATCTTCTTTTCCTTATTTGAAAAGCTGTTACAGGCTACAGGACGCTCTCTTTATTCTACAATCGGTCAGGTGGTTGGAGCAGTTGTAAATATTATCCTTGATCCGATCATGATCTATGGTATTGGACCTTGCCCGGAAATGGGAGTGAAAGGTGCAGCTTACGCAACTGTAATTGGACAGGTAGCATCCGCAGTATTACTGCTTATCTTTCATATCAAATTAAATAAGGAATTTGAGCATGGGGTGAAATACATGAAGCCGGATGGCAGAATTATCAAGGAAATCTATGCAATTGGACTTCCGGCGATTATCGCTCAGGCGCTGATGTCTATTATGGTTTATGTGATGAATCTGATCCTGAAGTTCAATCCGTCAGCACAGACAGCTTATGGATTGTTCTATAAAGTTCAGCAGTTTGTTCTCTTCCTTGCATTTGGTCTGCGAGATGCAATCACTCCGATCATTGCATTTGCTTATGGAATGAGAAGTAAAAAGAGAATTCAGGATGGTATCAAATATGGACTTATTTATATCGTTGCATTAATGATTATTGGAATTGCAATTACGGAGATTTTCCCCGGAGCATTTGCAACGTTGTTTAATGCAGGACAGTCAAGAGAATATTTTATCGGCGCGATGAGAGTGATCTCGGTAAGCTTCCTGTTTGCCGGAATCAATGTTGCTTATCAGGGCATTTATCAGGCGCTGGACGGTGGTGTGGAAATCATTGGTTATTTCACTTTTGAGACAGCTTATTATCATTCTGCCGCTGGCAGGAATCTTTTCCCTGTTTGTAAGAAATGGTCAAGCAGGCGTTTCACTGATCTGGTGGGCATTTCCGATTACAGAAGTGATCTCGTGTCTGGTGGGATATGTATTTTTGAAAAGAATTAGAAAAAATAAGGTTGATGCTTTAAGTTAAGGAGGAATTGGAATGGCAAAAAGAATCATTACTATTAGCAGAGAATTTGGAAGTGGTGGACGTTTTATTGGAGAAGAAGTCGCAAAAAAACTCGGAATTACTTATTATGATAAGAATATAATAAGTCAGATTGCAGAAAAGTCTGGTTTATCACCAGAATACGTTCAGGAAAATGCAGAATTATCTCCGAAAAGGGGATTGTTTGCATATGCTTTTGCCGGACGTGATATAACAGGAAAATCTGTGGAGGATCTAGTACATGAGGCTCAGAGAAAGGTCATATTAGATTTGGCAGAAAAAGGAGCCTTGTGTGATTATTGGAAGAAATGCAGATTATATTTTAAAAGGAACAGAGACGATGTGCTGAATGTATTTATTCATGGAGATATGCCTGAAAAAAGTAAAGCGTATCACTCGTTTATATAAGGTAAATGAGCAGGAGGCTGTTAAAATGATGGCAGATACCGATAAAGACGAGGGACAAATTATAGCTTCTATACCGATCAGAAATGGGGAAAAGGCCAGTAACTATACGTTATGTTTGAATAGTTCTCAACTGGGATATGATAGGTGTGAAAAGATAATTATTGAATGCAGTAAATGAGCCATAATATGTCCCTTGTAAGGAACGAAAATATCCGCTATATACAGGCGAAGCAGGATGGATATGCATGGAATGCGTGAAAATGTATGAATTATATGAAAGAAAAAGAAAATAAAGATTTTTAAAATATGAGTAGAAAAAGGCGTGAATCATAGAAATGTGGTTTGCGTCTTTGTCTGTTTTAAAATGGCAGAGATGTTTTTTTGGGAGCCAAAGAATGAGATTTTGGAGTGGAAATTATTTCAAAATATGCTATTATGTAGAATGAAACAAAAATTTAGTTGCAACTTACTCTTGCGGAGGGGACTTACTTGAAAAATGTATTTTATAAAAATGATTTGCAAGCACAATCCCTGTCCTTATAGGGGTGACGGTACTGTGTTTTATTCTCATGACAATGTCAGGAAAAGATCCGGCAGTGGCTGCTGCGATACGAAGCAACTCAGCAGGTGACACAATACTCGTAGATTCCCTGAGGGAAGAAATGGGACTTGAAAAGCCGTTGCCTACACGCTATTTTCTGTGGCTGAAAGGACTGCTTAATGGTGATATGGGAAAATCGGTGGTTACGTATCACAGTATAACTGACGATATAAAAATCTTTTTTTCCTGTAACTTTCAAACTTGTTATCATGGCAATGGGATGGATGATCATTATTGTTTTTTCCATAGCAATTTTGTGTGCAAGGTTTCATGGCAAAATGTTTGACCATATTGTGAGGGTGTTGACCATAGGTGGGATATGCCTGCCAGTTTTCTGGCTTGGATTTATGCTTCTGCTGCTGTTTGCGGTCAGGCTGTCGATATTCAGTGTTGTTCCGAAGGCGGGAATAAGCGGATATATACTTCCGTCTTTTGCGCTGGCATTTCCGTCAGCCTGCGGAGCAATCAGGGTAATGCGTTCGTCGATTGCTTTCAGAAATAAGCTCTGATTATGCGGCATATGCAAGGACAAGAGGACTGTCCGAATGGCAGATAATCGTGAGGCACGGATTTAAAAATTCATTGCCTCCTGTGATAACTCTTTTCGGTCAGTATCTTGGATATATGCTTGCGGGAAGTGCTGTTGCAGAAAAAGTTTTTTCACTGAACGGAGTAGGATCATATCTTGTTTCTTGTGTTGTGAGCGGAGATTCTTCTGCTGCAGCAGCTTGTATTGTGATAATTGCAACAGTGTTTGTGATTGCCAATCTTGCAGCAGACGTGATAAACAGGCTGATATGCCCGTGGATGGTAAGGGAGATAAATGACTAAGAAAATTTTTTACAAAACCACAGGCGGTTATAGGACTTGTACTTATTGTGATTGTAGTTATATGTGCAATATTTGCGCCTGTAATAGCGCCAAATTTCACCAGATCAAATTAGATCCATCACTTAAATACCTCAAGGCAGATTGGGATTACCCTCTTGGAACGGATCAGCTTGGAAGATGCGAGCTTTCACGTCTTATATATGGTGCAAGATATGCTATAGGAATGAGTATTCCTATGTTGCTGATACTCGGAATCCTGGGACTTATTATAGGAACGTTTAGTGTCTGTGCAGGTGAAAATGATGGACAGGATAATTACGTTTATCTGTGACGTTTTTATTTGCCTTTCCATCACTCATAACAGCTATTGCTGTGATAAGCGTTCTCGGAAACGGTATACAGAATATTGCTGTTGCTGTCGTGATTTCTATGTGGGCTTGGTTTGCAAGAACGGTTCGTTCATATGCCACAACAGAAATGGGCAAAGAGTATATTACAGCAGCAAGAATAAGTGGCTGCAGCACGGTAAGTCTGATATTCAGACACCTTATACCGAACATTCTTCCACAGTGCATCGTTTATATGAGTACGGGAGTTGCTTCTGCAATCATAATGATATCGAGCTTTTCATTTCTTGGTCTTGGACTTCCACAGGGAACTGCCGAATGGGGGGCAATGATGAATGAAGCAAGAACGGGACTTTACGGTCATCCCGAGATGCTTGTTTATCCCGGAATTTGTATTTTTGTTACCACAGCAGGTTTTAATCTTTTTGGTGAAGCTCTGCGTGATGCACTGACATCAGAGGGAGGAATATAAATGCTGCTTGAAATAAAAGAGCTTTCTGTAAAAAGTAAAAAGGCAGTGGAGTAAAGGCTGTTAATGGGATTAATCTTTCCGTTGATGAAGGCGAACCACTTCTGATTCTTGGTCAGTCGGGCAGCGGAAAAAACAATGATATGCCGTGCACTGTTCGGTCTTACGAATAGATATAATTTTGATGTATCAGGACAGATATTTTTTGAGGGAAAAGATATTATGTCGGCGGAAGCAAAGAAACGAAGAAAACTTTACGGAAGTGATATTGCACTTATCCCTCAAAATCCAATGACATCCTTTGATCCATCCTGCAAACTTGGAAATCAGCTTGCGGAAACATATAGAATTCATAACAAAAGCAGTGTCAAAGCCGCTCAAAATGCTGTTTTTGAAGCTATGCATAGGGCTGGCTTGGAACAATGCAAAGCGATATGGTCAAGTTATCCTTATATGCTTTCGGGTGGAATGCTGCAAAGAGCAGCTGTGGCTGCAGCAATCATAAACCACCCTAAGCTGATCATTGCAGACGAGCCTACCACTGCCCTTGATGCAGATCATAGAATAGCAGTCACGAATCTGCTCAAAGGTCTGTGCGGCAGCGCAGCTGTTATAATGATAACTCATGATTTTGCTGTGGCAGATCGTTTCGGTGGATATGCTTATATAATGAAAAACGGAGTTTTTGTGGAGCAAGGCAACATAGAGAAGATAATTGCCGCTCCTGAAAATGAATATACAAAGGAGCTGCTTAATGCTGCTCTGCTGATATGAGGTGAGATATATTTTAACGGCAAATAATATTACTAAATGCTTTTTCAAATGACGGAAAAAAAATTTGCAACGCAGTCGATAATGTGAGTTTTTTTACTGGATAAAAATCGAATTCTGCTCTCTTGTAGGAGAAAGCGGCTCGGGAAAGACCACTCTTGTAAGGATAATTTCAGGACTTATTTCTCCGACAGTGGAAACTGTTTGTGTGTGACGGCGAGAGTCTGACTCCCAGGCTGCGAAGAAAAAAATTAAGGTTATCTGTGCAAAAACTCCAGCTTGTTCTTC
>ENA-OPYU01000550-OPYU01000550.1-human-gut-metagenome-genome-assembly--contig:-NODE-550-length-14647-cov-2.938292_pt1 | contig 14647 bp, 23 predicted proteins | sample MGYA00242637_ERZ504482 | MGnify/ENA primary metagenome ERZ504482 (study PRJEB26092, sample SAMD00036237) | human gut metagenome | host: Homo sapiens | study: EMG produced TPA metagenomics assembly of...
TTGTACGTTTTTCTGCGCCGCGCGTTATAATATGCCCTCGGTTCCCTTTATTTACGGAAAAAATTTACATTTCAGATGCTGTCCTCCTAAGCAGTGTGCAATGCTTCGGAAAACGGCTTCTCCGCGTAAACGATGAAAAAGGAGGTACTTTTCTCATGGCTCAGACAAGCCGCTCCGCTGACCTTACCAGCGGCCCGATGCTCCAAAAGATCATCCTGTTCTCCATCCCACTGGCAGCTTCCAGCATTCTGCAGCTGCTGTTCAACGCTGCGGACGTAGTGGTCGTGGGCCGCTTTGCGGGCAGCACCGCACTGGCGGCCGTCGGCTCCAACGGCTCCCTCATCAACCTGCTGGTGAACCTGTTCGTAGGGCTTTGCGCTGGGCGCAAACGTGGTGGCGGCCCGCTGCTTTGGTGCAAAGGTACGAGCGCGGCGTACAGGACACGGTGCAGACCTCGGTGACGCTGGGCCTTGTCAGCGGCGTGCTGCTGGCTGTGGTGGGGTTTCCTTTGCAGCCCGGGGGTCTGCTGGAGCTGATGAGCTGCCCGGAGGATGTGATCGACCTCTCTGCGCTGTACCTTAAAAGATATACTTCATCGGTATGCCCATGACCATGCTGTACAACTTCAGCAGTGCGCTGCTGCGCGCTGTGGGCGACACCAAGCGCCCGCTGTACTGTCTGGCAGCAGCCGGCATCATCAACGTGGTGCTGAACCTTGTGTTCGTCATTGGCTTTTCCATGAGCGTGGCAGGCGTGGCGCTGGCTACCATCATCAGTCAGACCGTTTCCGCCTGCATGGTGACGCGGATGCTGATGAAGGAGGAGGGCGCGCTGCATCTGGATCTGCATCATCTGGGCTTCCACATGGGTGCCTTGAAGCAGATTTTGCTTATCGGCCTGCCTGCCGGTCTGCAGAGCACCGTGTTCAGCCTGTCCAACGTGGTCATCCAGTCGGCCATCAACTCCTTTGGTTCCACGGTGGTGGCAGGCAGTTCGGCCTCCGCCAATCTGGAGGGCTTCGTCTATACCGCCATGAACGCCTTTTCGCAGGCTGCCGTCACCTTTACCAGCCAGAACATGGGCGCGCGCAAGTACCAGAACCTGAACCGCGTTGTCCTCAACTGCCTGCTGTGCGCCATCGTGACCGGCGTGGTGCTGGGCGGCGGTGCGGTGCTGGCAGGCACCCAGCTGCTGCACTTCTACTCCTCGGATGCGGCGGTGATCGCTGCCGGATACGAGCGCCTGCGGGTGATCTGCGGCACCTACCTGCTGTGCGGCATCATGGATACGCTGGCCAGCAGCCTGCGCGGCCTTGGCTACAGCGTGCTGCCCATGGTGGTGAGCCTTGTGGGCAGCTGCCTGCTGCGGCTGGTGTGGATCGCCACCATCTTCCAGCTGAACCGCACACCGTTCATGCTGTACATCAGCTACCCCATCAGCTGGGTGCTGACCGCCGCCGTGCACCTGGCCTGCCTGCTGGTGGTGCGGCACAAGATGCGCCAGAGAGGTCAGACACTACAGGCGGCGTAAAGAGAAGCCCTGCGCCCTTGACAATCCCTGAAAAAAGCACTATACTACAAACAGAAAAGGCGCTGTCCGCAATGGTCAGCTCCTTGCCCGTTTAGTCAAGAAAAGATTGACCGCACGAGTTGGTAGCTGGGCGGTCAGTCTTTTTTGCTATCATCGGCTTTGTGCTTGGAAAACATTGTCATGACCTCAACGGCCAGACGGATCACGTCCACGATCAGACCCAACAGTGTGAGAATGAAGGTGAGCAGTGCGAGGGTTTCCAACAGAGTCACCGGATATCCCTCCCTTCGCCTTCAAGGCTCCGGGAAGTTTCATTTTGCAAAAAAGTTCCACTCCCGGAACCTCTGCTTCGTTCTATGTAGAAAGAGCAGCGATAACGGGCAGGAAGCATGACCACCTGCGCTTGCAGATAGCACCTTAACGCCATCCTTCGGGGTGGCGTTTTTAGTTTAACATACTTTTTGACGAATTACAACTTTTTACAGCTCCTTTGCCAGCAGGTAGCGGTCGTGGCCGCCATACATTTCCCGCCGGGAGACGATGGCAAAACCGGACGCAAGGGCGTTGTGCAGGCTGTACTGGTTCTGCGGGCTGACGGTAGCACCGATATGGGTGATTTTTTTCGGGAAAAGCGGCAGCGCTGCTTCCAGCATGAGCCGCTGCAGACCGTTGCCGCGAAAGTCTGCGTGGACGATGGCGCTGTCCGCATTGGCCCAGTGCTCCCACTCGGTGCGCGGCACATCCATGAAGGCCGCGTAGTTGTGTGCGCTGCGCCCGCAGAAGCGCACGATGAGATACCCGCCAAGGCGGCTGCCCTGCCATGCGCCGATGCACAGGTCATTGCGGACATAGGCCGTGATGTTTTCCAGCGTGTCCGGCACGAACTGCTCCGGGTCCGGCATGGCGGCGCGCACCTCGTTCTGCAAGGCGTACACCGCCGGGGCCTGCTCCGGCGTGCAGCGGCGCAGCTGCATGGACACCGGCGGCTGCACCGGCTGGCCGCAGATCTTGTGCAGAAAAACTTCCATCTTGCGTTTCCCTCCAAAATAAAATCATACTTTTTCGCTGTTTCCAGTATAAATGCCGCTTTTATAAATGTCAATTTATGTTATAATAAAGTATAAAGGGGTCTGCGGCGTATGGCGTGGTCACAAAGGTGCCGTGCGGCGCAGGCTCCAAGTCCCGGCGGGCGCATCCCTGCCCGTGAACGGAGGAACCGAACCATGAAGGAATCTGCACTTACCTCTTCCAACCGATTGGGCGGTGCTGTGATCAGCGACCGCATCGTTGCCAGTCTGCTGGAAGAGCTGCGCACCGGGCGCTATGCCGGCCGACCGTCTGCCCGCCGCAGGTAGATCTTGCCGCTGAGCTGGGCGTGAGCCGCACCGTCATCCGCGATGCTTTGAGCGAGATGGAGCGCGCAGGCTATGTGGAGCGCGTGCGCGCATTGGCACGGTGGTGAACCGCGCTGTGCTGAGCCTGCGCAGCCGGCTGGACCAGAAGCTGGAATACTACCCGCTGATCCGCAGCTTTGGCAGCTACCCCCACGCCGACGGCATTCAGGTATTTCCCATCCGTGCCGGTGAAGAGCTGGCCCGCGATCTGGAAATTGAGCCGGGCGACGACGTGATCTGCATCAAAAAGGCGCATTCTGGCCGACACCACCCCGGTGATCTACTCCATCGACTACCTGCCCAGAGCACTGTTCGGTGCCAGAGACTACACCCGCATCGACCTGACCGGCGGCGTGTTCGATATTCTGGAACGGGAGTGCCACCAGCAGATCTCCTCCAACGTCGCCCACCTGAAGGCAAGCTGCGGCGACGATGCCATCCGCTCCGCCATGCGCCTTGCTCCGGGCGAGGCCATGCTGCTGCTGGACGAAGTGTGTTTCAATCGTTTGTGCCGCCCGGTGATGCGTTCGCTGAGCTACTACACAAACTTCTTTGATTTTTCCATTTTACGCAAGCTGCTCTAAACCAAAAAACTGACGGAGGTATGCACCCATGCGACATCTGATCGACCCGTTGGATTTTACCCAACAGGAAATCTCCACGCTGCTTGATCTGGCCGACCGCATCCATGACGACCCGGCCGCGTATCAGGAGGTGGCCCGGCATAAAAAGCTGGCTACCCTGTTCTACGAGCCTTCCACCCGCACCCGCCTTTCCTTTGAGGCAGCCATGCTGAACCTTGGCGGCCATGTGCTGGGCTTTCCCAGTGAGAACGTGTCCAGCGCAAGCAAGGGCGAAAGCGTTGCCGACACCATCCGCGTGGTGTCCTGCTATGCGGACATCGTGGCCATGCGCCACCCCAAAGAGGGCGCACCGCTGCGCGCTTCCCGCTACTCCCGCATCCCGGTGATCAACGCGGGCGACGGCGGCCACCAGCACCCCACCCAGACCCTGACGGACCTCATGACCATCCGCCGCCGCATGGGACGGCTGGATGACCTGACCATCGGCCTGTGCGGCGACCTGAAATTCGGCCGCACCGTGCACTCCCTCATCAAGACCATGGCCCGCTGCAAGAACATCCGGTTCGTGCTCATCAGCCCGGAAGAGCTGCGCGTGCCGGACTACATCGTGAAGGACGTGCTGGAGGCCAACGGCATCCCCTACCAGGAGACCCGCAGTCTGGAGGAATCCATGTCGGAGCTGGACATCCTGTACATGACCCGCGTGCAGAAGGAGCGCTTCTTCAACGAGGAGGACTACATCCGCCTGAAGAACAGCTACATCCTCACCAAGGAAAAGATGAGCCTTGCAAAGCCGGATATGGCTGTGCTGCATCCCCTGCCCCGCGTCAACGAGATCGCACTGGACGTGGACGACGATCCCCGCGCCGCCTACTTTGAGCAGGTGCAGAACGGCGTGTATGTGCGTATGGCACTGATCATGACCCTGCTGGGTCTGCGCGACCCCAAGGCACCTAAGGAGGAGAACTGATATGCTGAACATCGATGAAATTCAGAACGGAATCGTGATCGACCACATCAAGGCAGGCACCGCCATTGGCCTGATGGACCTGCTGGGCATTGCGGGCAACCGCACCGCCAGCGTGGCGCTGATCCAGAATGCACGCAGCAGCAAGAGCGCCAGCGGCCGCAAGGACATCATCAAGGTGGAGGGCGATGCTTCCTGGCTGAACCTGGATGTGCTGGCCTACCTTGACCCGGGCATCAGCGTGACCATCATTGAAAACGGCAAGGCCGTGCGCAAGGAAAAGCCGATGCCCCCCAAAGCGCCTTGTGAACATTGTAAAAATTGCCGCAACCCCCTGCTGCATCTCCTCCATTGAGGAAGAGTGCGACCAGATCTTTGAGCTGAGCTCCAACGGCAAATACCGCTGCATCTACTGCGAGCAGGAGCTGCAGGTAAAGCCGGAATAACGACACAGAAAAAGAGCTGCTGTACTAGGCAATTTTGCCGTACAGCAGCTCTTTTTTTGCAATAAAAAATCTGACGGAACTCTCACCGACGCAAATGCCCTGTGCGGCAGATGCTCCATTCCCACAAGCAGCACCTGCCGGACAGAAATGCGACGTACCGAGTGACTTTATCAGCAGCAAACCCCAAAGTTCGCCGTTGAAAGCCCCGCCAGATGAGCTGTGCAGCGCATGAGGACTGCACAGCGAAGAGCAAAGGGAAAACAGAGCAGCTTAACACGCACCGCTGCCCGGATCACTGCACAGGGGGCAAAGCTTCACCAGGTCTTCCTTTGGCCGCAAATCCGCCCTGCCCCGGCAGGAGGTCACCTTTACTGGCCTTAGTATAGCATTGTTGCGTGCCTGTTGCACAGAACATGTCATAAATTGTCGGTGCTCATGTCATGAACTGCGCACGGGATGGCGCAGGTAAACCGGAACCACCGGTCGCGGCAGCTCACGGTGTACTCGGCACCGTACTTGCGCAGCACGTCCTGCACGTTGGCAAGGCCCATGCCGTGGCCGCTCTCCTTTTTGGTGGTGCCGGGCAGCTTGCCCTCCTCCAGCAGCAGGTCTTCCTGCACGCGGTTGCGCACCGAGATCAGATATTCTTCCGGCGTTTTGCGGATGCGCACATGCACCTCCGGCGGCAGGGCCTGCGCTGCGGCGCGGGTGGCGTTGTCCAGAAGGTTGGAGAGCACGATGACCATATCCATGCTGTCGAAGGGCATCCGCTTGAGATCGCACAGGTCAAAGTAAATGTTCACGCCAACTTTTGCCGCTTCTTCGTATTTTTTGCTCAGAATGGAATCCAGCAGCGGGTTGTGGGTATCCATGATGGTGGTGCCCGCCGCCACCGTTTTGCTCACGCTGGCAATGTAGGCCTGTGCGCCTTTCAGATCTCCCTGGTCCAGCAGGGCGGTAAGGGCTGTCATGTGGTTGGTGAACTCGTGGGTCAGGCGGCGCTGTTCCGTGTAGGAATCCAGCAGGGCTTCGGCACGCTGCTGTTCCAGCTGAGCACGGTAGCGGGAGTTCTGCCGCTGCACCACCTGATCGTTGAACATCTGCACGATGGCGATATGCACCAGCACCGCCACGCTCATGCCAAAGGTGAGCAGCATGGTCATCCGGGTAGCGGGCTGCTGGGTCCCTGTGACCATCAGCACGATGTTCAGCACCACAGCCACCCCGGGGAAAAAGGACATCACCAGCGCCTGCAGCGGCTGCAGAGCACACTTCTGGTTCCAGCTGTACAGGGAATTGCGCAACTGCCTGCATCCCACGATAAGGTTCGCGGCGCACAGCGCGATCAGGCAGCCGGGGTGCTGCCATGCTTCGCCGGTGCGCACTCCTGTGAACCAGGAGTAGGTATAGTTGACCGTGTTCTCCACCAGCAGGCACATGGTGCCGTTGATCAGGCAGGCGGTGAGCTTATCGGCAAAGGTTCCGCCAAACAGCTGCGCCGTAACAAAAAAGGTACAGCACATTGAGCAGGACGCTCTGCACATTGAAAAATGACATTCCTGTTGCGAGTGACAGGCCCAGCTGCCCCATACACAGCAGCTCTCGCCCACAGAAACCGGCCAGCGCAGCTTTTCCCCTGCCCAGATAGGCCCACTCCACCAGAATAAAGGCGTTCCCCTGGACCAGACACACCAGATGCCCCAGCATCATTTCCGCAAATGCATCACTCATCCACATACTGCCCCTTCCATTCCAGATATGCGTTCTGGATGGCCGCATAGCCTGCGCGGCTCACGCTCAGCTCCACCCCGTTTTTCAGCAGGGCGCGGTAACTGCGGATGCTGCGCACATATTTCATGTTCACCACATCGCTGCGGCTCACCTGCAAAAAGCCGTTCTCGTAGAGCATGGGCGGCAGGTCGGCGATCTTGCCGTAGTAGGTGCAGATGGGCCGGCGGGCAATGTCGCCGTAGACGTTGATCTGGCGCAGGTCGCTTTCCAGATAATAGATCTGATCCAGCGGAATTTCCGTTTCGGTGCGGTTGTGGTGCACCGTCAGGGTCTTGCGCTGGTCGGTCAGGGCGGCAAGCAGGTCGTCCAGACACTTGGGCAGGGTGCGCGCAATGTCCCGCTTGAGCAGGTAGCGGTAGGCGTTCACCGTGTAGCCTTCCAGCGCAAATTCCAGATAGGCCGAAACATACACCAGCATCAGGCCGGGGCACTTCTGCTTGAGCTGACGGCCCAGCACCATGCCGTTTGCACCGGGCATGTCCACGTCCAGAAACGCCAGCTGATACAGCTCCAGCCCCGGCGTTGCAAGCACCTCGGCTGCGCTGGTGCAGACGGCGGTGTGCACCTGCACGCTGCGGGCGGTAAAGTAGACGGTGACATATTCTGCCATGCGCGCGCCGAACGCCGCATCGTCGTCACAGATCAGGATATGCATGGAAGGTTCCTTTCTGCCGCAAAAGGCCCCTCTTATTGATGGAATAGGAGGAGCCTGTCGTTAACCTGCTTGCCCTCTCAGTCAAACCCTTTCGGGTTTGCCAGCTCCCCCAAAGTGGGAGCCCTTGGCAGTCCATGCAAAGTGCATCTTTCCGTCCGGTCTTCTCCCTTTGGGTGAGTTGTCACCGAAGATTACAGAGAGGTAGAAGTTATTTATTTACGCAAAAAATTTATCGTAGAGGCCAAAGGCAAAGATGAACAGCACGATCACCGGCAGCACGCAGGTCAGGTAACCGCGCATCCAGTCGTGCATCTTGAGGCCCTTGCCGGTGTTGACTTCCTTTTATAGTTGTCCCAGCCCCAGCCGTACTTGGTAACGCAGAACAGCAGGTACACCAAGCTGCCCAGCGGCAGGAACAGGTTGCTCACGAGGAAGTCCTCCAGATCCAGCACAGCGCCGCCGAACACGGCAAAGCCGTCCCATGCCCACACGTTGTAGCCCAGCACGCAGGGCAGCGAAAGCAGAGTGATGAGCACGAAGTTCACCAGACTGGACTTCTTGCGGCTGCAGCCGGTCAGCTCCATGCCGCAGCAGATGATGTTCTCGAACACGGCCAGCACGGTGGAAAGCGCTGCAAAGGCCATGAACAGGAAGAACAGGGAGCCCCACAACCGGCCCATGGCCATGTTGGCAAAGATGTTGGGCAGGGTAATGAAGATCAGGCTGGGGCCGCTGGTCTGGTCCACACCGTAGGTGAAGCAGGCCGGGAAGATGATGAGACCGGCGGTGATGGCCACGAAGGTATCCAGCACCACGATGCGGGCGGACTCGCCCAGCAGGGAGTGCTCCTTGCCGATGTAGCTGCCAAAGATGGACATTGCGCCAATGCCAAGGCTCAGGGTGAAGAAGGCCTGATTCATGGCGGACACCAGCGTGTTGACCACGCCCACCTCTTTCATGCGCTCGAAGTCGGGCACGAGGAAGAAGCTCAGGCCTTCCTTTGCGCCGGGCATGAACAGGCTGTTGACGGCCAGCACCACCATGATCACCAGCAGGGCGATCATCATGACCTTGGTCACGCGCTCAAGGCCGTTCTGCAGGCCCTTGGCGCATACAAAGATGCCCAGTGCCACCACGAACACCATCCAGAAGGTCATCACGCCGGGGTCTGCCAGCATTTCGGTAAACTTGCCAGCCACCTGATCAGCGTTCAGGCCTGCCAGCTTACCGGTGGCGGTCATGTAGAAATAGTGCAGCATCCAGCCTGCCACGGTGGTGTAGAACATCATGAGCAGATAGCAGCCAATGAGGGTGAGGTAGCCGTGGATGTGCCACTTCTGGCCCGGCTTTTCCAGTGCCTGATAAGCCCGCACCGGGCTTTTGCGGGAAGCGCGGCCCACTGCAAACTCCATGGTCATGATGGGCAGGCCCAGAATGATGAGGAAGATCAGGTAGAACAGCACGAACGCGCCGCCGCCGCCCTGACCGGCAATATAAGGGAACTTCCACACGTTGCCAATGCCGATGGCACAGCCCGCTGAAAGCAGAATGAAGCCCAGCCGGGACTTCAGTTTTTCTCTTTCCATGATTCCAAACTCCTTGTTTTCCGTTCTGCTCTGCCCTGCCCTTTGCGGGGCCGGGCGAAGCGTTGCTTTTGTATTATAGCACAAATTTGGTCGAAGAACAGGGGCGCTTCAGCGAGATGAACTTTTGTTGTCAAAAGTATTCTTTGTCTTTCCCGCGTGCACAGCCCGTCCTGCCGCAGGGCTGTACCGCAATTTTCGTTGCAGGTGCGTCCGTTTTCGGTGTATTTGCGGCGGGCTGCAATTTTTCTCACCTGAAAGGTGAAGAGCTGACAGTTATTCACTTATATAAAAATGCCTTGCATAACAGCCGAGAACCATCTCTTGACAAACCAGCAAAAAGAAACTATACTACAAATAGAGAAGGTGCTGTCCGCAATGGTCAGCTTCCTCCGGCTAATTGGTCAATAAGAAGAATGACCGCTCACCGTTTGGAGACTGGGGCGGTCATTTCTTATTGTTATGGATCTCTTTGAAGATTGCCCATGCGATCTGAAATGTAATTCCAACTGTACCGCCAACAATGACGAACAGCTGCAGAACATCGTTCAGCACCATGATGCATCCCCCCTTCCGCGTTTGCCGAACGGGGGAACAAACAATAAGCTTTTACGTCCCCCGGACGCTTGCCGGAGGAAAGCATGACCACCTGCGCTTGCAGACAGCACCGAATCACCGCCTTTTTCGGGCGGCATCTTTATGATATCATAAAAAATAACATTTTACAATAAAGAAAGCACCCGCTGTACAGGTGCTTTCTTTTCGTTTATATAGGTATATAGGCTTACTTCCGCTTTTTGGGGGCATTACCCTTGCCCACCGGGCCGCGGGGGCGGCGCTCGGCAGCCTTGGACTGCACCGCGGCGCTGCGGGTCTGGGCGCGGCCCTTGGCGGCAGCGGCACGCAGACCGTTGATCTCTGCCTTGGTCAGCTCACGGTAGGTGCCGGGCTTGAGCATTCCCAGCTTTACCACGCCCTCGGCATTGCGCTTCAGGCGCACCACCTCAAGGCCCACGGTCTCGCACATGCGGCGGATCTCGCGGTTCTTGCCCTCTTTCAGGGTCATTTCCATCACGGTGCGGCCCGGCTCGTCGGTGACAACATTGATGGCGCAGGGCATGGTCTTGGTGCCGTCGTCCAGCACAACGCCGCTGCTCAGCTTCAGGATCTGGCTTTCATCGGCGCGGGGCTGCACGGTGACGCGGTACAGCTTGGAGATGCCGCCCGACGGATGGGTGACGGCCTGCGCAAACGCGCCGTCGTTGGTCATGAGCAGCAGGCCCTCGCTGTCCTTATCCAGACGGCCCACCGGGTACAGGCGGGCGGGGATATCGCTCACCAGCTCCATCACGGTCTTGCGGCCCAGCTCGTCGCTGGCGGTGGTCACATAGCCGCGGGGCTTGTACAGGGCCAGATAGTACATCTGCTGATCCTTGCGGATATAGATGCGCTCGTCGTCCACGTGCAGCACGTCGCGGTTGGGGTCCATCTTGTCGCCCACCTTGACGGGGTGGCCGTTGACCTTCACGCGGCCCTCGGCGATGATCTGTTCTGCCGCACGGCGGGAGCACAGACCCTGTTCAGCCATGATCTTTTGAATACGTTCTTCTGCCATAATGAAACTCCTTGTGCGCCTCCCGGCGCTCAAAACGCGCACCTCTCCCCTGTTTTGGGGGCGCTGGGGTGCGCCTGTATCAAAACTGTGAGTTGGAAGCTCACAGTTACGGCGATGGTAGTTAGCAGGCCAGCAGGGAGCTTTCTCCGCGAACAGCCCGGAACCCACGGTTCCGCCCCAATACTTCGTATCGGGGCCCCACTTCCCGGTCATTCGCTGGAGAAACTCCCTACCGTCCTGCCGGGATCGGCACCGGATACTCCGGCAAGATGCGCGAAGCCATGTCTAAAGTGCAGGCTGCGACTAAAAATCGACTAAAAAAAGCCCGACGGGAAGTGCGAGGGCTACACCACGCTGGTGGTCTGGCGAGCGCAGGCGGGACGGAGTGTCCGGTGCCAAGCCCCCTCCCTTACCTGCTCCGCAGGAGCAGCAGGCTCTTCCTTCTTTTCGTCCTTCTTGATGATGGGGCGGCAACCTTGTCCACCAGCTCCGGCAGCATGGTCAGGGCACGGTTGATGGTGTCGGCGTTGTCCGACAGCTGGATGGTGCGCACGCAGCCGTCCTTTACCACAAGGAAGGCCACCGGCTGGATGTTCACACCCGCACCGGAGCCGCCGCCGAACAGGTCCTTGTTGGCGGCGTTCTTGCCGTCAAAGTCGGTGCCGCCGGAGGCAAAGCCAAAGCTCACCTTGGAAACCGGCAGGATGGTGGTGCCGTCCTCGGTGATGATGGGCTTGCCAATGATGGTGTTGGAGTCCACCATCTGGTGGATCTTCTCCATGGTAACGTTCATCAGGCCCTGAATGGGATGCTCAGCCATAAACAGCTCTCCTTTATCGGTTTGATTCGGGCAAAGGCCCGTTGTCTGCAGATCCGGATACACGTATAGTGTACCACATTATAGGAAGATGTCCAATACTTTTTTTGCGCCAGAACTCGTACAGCACCCGCACCGCCGCAAGGACGATGAACAGTGCCTGTGCGCTCACCCGGCAGGACACCCGGTCCTCCACGGTGGGCTGCCCGCTGCCAAAGTCCGGCAGGATGCGCAGCTCATCGAACTGCAGCCAGAGAAAGCGGTCCAGCACGCCCAGCACCGGGTACAGCCACGCCTGCAGCTTGCCGTAGCTGCGGGCAGCGGCGGCGGGGTCCTCCCCGCGCACGCCAAGGCGCACCTGTATTTTTGTGATGCGCAGCGCACCGAACACAGCTTTGGTCAAAGTGCCCGCACCTTTGAGCATGGTGCAGAGGATCTCCAGCGTGATCTTTGCCTTTTTGCGCGGCTGGGCGGGCTTGTTTGCCTTGGCGGCGGCGGGCCCTTTTTTGCGGGCCTTCTCCTCTGCCATTTTTTCCGCTTGCGCTCGGCCCGCCATGCGGCAAACTTTGCCTTGACCTTGCCAAAGCCCCTGGGCGGCTCCGGGTTTTCCGGTGCAGGCGGCGGCTCCGGCTTCGGGTACTGGAACACCGGGAAGGTGATGCCCAGCGCACCGGCCTTTACGGTGAGCACGCCGTGCTCCCAGCACAGGTCTGCGCAGAAGGGGCACAGCAGCAACAGCACCAGTAAGATCAGCACCACCAGCAGCAGAATGCCGATCACTCGGAGGATGAACAGCAGCACTGCGCCCAGCGCGGCGAGGAATGCTCCCATGCGTTACCCCTCACTTTCCGTCGGTGATGCGTTTGTTTCCGTTTCCTGCCCGTGCACCGGCGGCAGGTCGGCCAGAGAAGAAAGGCCGAACACCCGCAAAAAGGTGTCGGTGGTGCGGAAGCTCACCGGCCTGCCCGGCAGGTCAAGGCGGCCGGCTTCCTCAATGAGGCCCTTTTCCAGCAGGCCCGACACGCTGGACGAGGAATCCACGCCGCGCACCTGCTCGATGAAGGCGCGGGACACCGGCTGGTTGTAGGCGATCACGGTCAGGTCTCCATGGCGGCGGGCCAAGGGCACTGCGCGGCGGCTGTCCAGCAGGCGGCGGATGCAGTCGGCCCACTCGGTCTTGGTGGCAAGCTGCCAGCGGGTGTTCAGGTGCAGCAGGCACAGGCCGCTGTCCTCCCGGGCGTAGCGCTCCCGCAGGGCTTCCAGCGCGGCTTCCACGCTGAGCTGCGGCAGCTGCACCGCCTGGGGCCAGCTTGTCGGCACCAATGGGGTCGCCGCTGGCAAACAGCATGGCTTCCACGGCTGCACGGATCTGTTTCTGGTTCATTCCTTCTCCTTATCACGTTGGATGCGGCCCGCTGCATGGTCAGCCGGCCCTCGTCGTCCAGCTTTACACGGCCGCCGCGCACCAGCTCCAGCAAGGCCAGAAAGGTGGCCACGTTGGTGCTGCGGGTCTGCTGGCGGCTGAACAGCTGGCTCATTTTTGCCGCTGTACCGCTGATCAGGTGCCGCAGAATGTACACCACCCGGCTCGTCACCGACACCATGGGCGCTGTGACCAGCGGCTCGAACTGCTGCTGGGTAGGCTGCCCGGCGCAGCTTGGTGCGGCCGGAAAGAACGGCCCAGTCATCCGCCAGCACCTGCGGCGCATGGTGCAGGTCGTAGGTGTTATCGAACTCCATCTCCATGGGCGGACGCACGAAAAAACCGGCGCAGCTTCGGCCTTTTGGCGCAAAAGCGCAGCCATGCGGCGGCACTGGTCGTACTCGATCAGCTGGCCGGTGAACTCCTGCTTCATGCGCTCGCCCTCTTCGCTGCGGGGCAAAAGCAGATAGCTTTTCATCTCCACCAGCCGCGCGGCCATCTCGATGAAGGCGCTGGCGGCTTCCGGGTCCGGGTCGGCACGCGCCACCGTGGCGGTGTACTGGTCGATCAGCTCCAGAATGGGGATGTTGTGCAGGTCCATCTTATGTTTGGCCACAAGCGCCAGCAATAATTCCAGCGGGCCGTCAAAATCTTCCAGATGGAAGGTCAGTTCTTCTGCCACGCTCACACCACCGTCCCAAGGCCGGCATAGTAGATGGAATACGCGATCTTATCAATGTAGCCGGTGCCCTTGCCCAGCAGCTCCCACACAATGTTGTTCAGGTAGTACAGGGGGGTATCCAGTGCGCCGAACCACACTGCCGCCAGCAGGGCGATCATGATATAGCGCTCGTACTTCATCAGGCCAAAGTAGATGCGCCGGGGCAGCACCACCAGCAGGATGCGGCTGCCGTCCAGCGGCGGCACCGGGATGAGGTTGAACACCGCGAGGCTCACATCCAGGTATACTAAGTATTGCAGGAAGAGCGCCAGAAAAATCGTCGCATCGTTGACGGGCGCCCAATAATAGAGCAGCTTCCAGACCACCATCGCAAGGTAGGCCAGGATGAGGTTCGCCGCCGGGCCGGCCAGCGCCGTGAGGGCCATGCCCTGCTTGGGGCTTTTTTGAAGTTGCGGGGGTCGGTGGAGACAGGCTTTGCCCAGCCCACGCCCGCGAACACCATGCAGAGCGTTCCCAGCAGATCGAAGTGGCGGAAGGGGTTCAGCGACAGTCTCCCCTGCTGCTTGGCTGTGGGGTCGCCCAGCAGCCATGCGGCCAGCGCGTGGCCCGCCTCGTGGAAAGGGATGACGGTCAGGGCGGCCAGCACCCGTGCGAGGGTATAAAACATTCTTGGGGTCATGGTGTTCTCCTGTTTTCTATAAGATATACGTGTTTATTGTACTAATTTTTTTCGCCTTTAGACAAGCGTTTGGGCTGTAGACGAAAAAAGCCGCAAAAAATCGAAAAGGGACTTGCTTTTTGGCGGCAGTTCTGGTAAAATAGTCAAGCTGATTATTTTGATTCCATACTTCACTGTAGGAGGTGCAAGTACCATGGCTAAGTGTGAATGCTGCGGCAAGGGTGTTACCTTCGGTATCAAGGTCTCCCACTCTCATCGCCGTTCCAACCGTACCTGGAAGCCGAATGTCCGTCGTGTCAAGGCGGTCGTGGAGGGTTCTCCCAAAGTATATCTACGCATGCTCCCGTTGCCTGCGCGCTGGCAAAGTCACCCGCGCTGTCTAAGCTGATGCGTATTGCCGGTCACTTGTCGAGTGGCCGGCTTTTTCATTTTCATCTCGGAACATGGGTAGGAAACAAACGATGGCTCTGCCGAGCGACCC
>ENA-OPYU01000552-OPYU01000552.1-human-gut-metagenome-genome-assembly--contig:-NODE-552-length-14626-cov-5.713704_pt1 | contig 14626 bp, 16 predicted proteins | sample MGYA00242637_ERZ504482 | MGnify/ENA primary metagenome ERZ504482 (study PRJEB26092, sample SAMD00036237) | human gut metagenome | host: Homo sapiens | study: EMG produced TPA metagenomics assembly of...
CGTAGAGCCCGCAGGCAAAGCAGTATTTCATCACCAGCAGCTTGTGCCGGGTGATGGTCTCAAAATGACCTTTGATGTTCATGCGTCTCGCCACCTCACTGTCACTTTTCCCTCTTTGAGGTTCCGCAGATCGCCGCTCTCCGAGAAATCCTCCCGGTCGTGAGTCAGGCTGGGGTTATAATAGGGGTCATCCAGAATATCCGCCTTGCCGTGGACGTCGTAGAGCCGCTGCTGCTCGGCGGCAAAGCGCGCTGCCTTGACGGGTCTTTTTCGTCGCCGCCGCGGCTCTTGCTCTCGTAATGGGTCAGCTGGGCGTAGGGCGTCCACACGATGCGATAGCCCTTGTCCCGCACCCGGAGGCAGAAGTCCACATCGTTGAAGGCCACGGCAAACTTTTCGTCCAGCCCTTTCACCTCGTCCCACACGCTGGCCCTGACCAGCAGGCAGGCACCCGTGACGGCGGAGAAGTCCTGCACGGTAGCGGCGCGGAACAGATAGCCGCTGCCGCCCGCCTTCTTGTACTTATGGCTGTGGCCCGCGTAGCCGCCCAGACCCGTGACGACGCCCGCATGCTGAAGCGTCTCGTCGGGATAGTAGAGCATCGCGCCGCAGATGGCCGCACCGCCGGGGTGGGCGCACTGCCGGCAGCAGCTGCGTGAGCCAGTCGCCGTTCCGCACCTCCACGTCGTTGTTCAGCAGCAGCAGGTACTCGCCCTGCGCCGCCTTCCGTCCGAAGTTGTTGATGGCCGAGAAGTTGAAGCCCCTTTTCCGGCCAGGTGACCACCTTCAGGCCCTCGTACCGCTTCTCCGCATCCTTATAATAGGCAAAGGTGGCCGGGTCGGTGGAGTTGTTCTCGATGACGATGACCTCGAAGTTGTCCCACTCGGTCTTTGACCAGATGCTGTACAGGCACTTCTCGAGGTCGTCGGTGTGGTCTTTGTTGGGGATGAGGATGCTCACCTTGGGGTCGCCCTCGATGTCCCACTTGACCCGGTAGGTGCTGGGGCAAAAGCCCATCCTCCACCGTGCCGGTGCGCCCGGTGCGGCTCAGATGGTCGGCCAGCGCCTTTTTTCGCCGCCGCCGCCACATAGGGCTTGGCATCGGTGCCGCCGGAAGTAGAACCGGCATGGACCCGCCAGTAGTAGAGCACCTGCGGCAGATGAGCCGCACCGCCGGTCTGTTCGATGAGACGGAGGAAGAGGTCGTGGTCCTGACTGCCGTCGCACTCGGGGCGCTCGCCGCCCAGCTGCTCATACAGCGCCCGCTTGAAGACTGCCAGATGGCAGATGTAGTTGCAGCAGAGCAGATAATCCGGGGCATAATCGGGCTTGAAGTGTCCCACCATCGGCTTTTTGATGTCCTTGGTGAAGAGCGCCTCGTCGCTGTAGAGGAAACTGTCCGGCTCACCCTTTTCGCGGAGCTGCAAGACAGCCTTACCCATCGCGTACATGGCGTGGGGGGCCAGCACATCGTCGTGGTCGGCGAGGGCGAGATATTCGCCCGTCGCCAGCGTCTCGGCGGCGTTGGTGTTGGCGGCGATGCCCTTATTTTCGACCTTTTTGTATACGATGCGTTGATTTTTTCCGCTGATATTCCCTTACGACACGCTCCACCTCGGGGTGGGCGTCGTCGGAGGCGTCCGCAAGGCAGAGCTGGCCATTTGGGGGCGGTCTGGTTCACGAAGGAGTCCAGAAATTCCCGCAGGTAACTTTTCGGGCGTATTATACAGCGGGGTCAGGATGGAGATGGTGGGCAGGCCGCAGTTCTCAGCGGTCTTGCCGACCATTTCGGCGGCCTGAGCTTCCAGCACCTTTCTGCCGGGCAGATAGCGCGCCCGCTTGCCGAAGAAACGGCGGCGGACAAAGCCCGCGCCCCGCTTTACCATCGTGGGCAGGCCCTCGTCTTTCGTGAGCTGGACGGCATAGCCCATCAGCTCTTTCGGCGCGTTTGAGTCGTACATTCATAGTTTCTTATGCCTCGCCCCGCTGCACAGCCTTGTAGGCGTTGCAGACGGTCTCGGTGTCGCCGTTCATCTTGAGGTGGCCGTGGCTCAGCCATGCCACCTTGCTGCACATGCGCTCGATCTGCTCGATGGAGTGGGACACCAGGATCACCGTGGTGCCGCCGGCCATCAGCTCCTTCATCCGCTTTCGCACTTCTGCTGGAAGAGGAAGTCGCCCACCGCCAGCACCTCGTCGGCGATGAGGATGTCAGGCTTGGTGATGGTGGCAATGGCAAGCCGATGCACGGCCACATGCCGGAGGAGTAGTTTTCAGCGGCACATCGAGGAAGTTCTGCAGCTCGCTGAACTCCACGATCTCGTCGAACTTCTCGTCCAGATACTTGGGCGAGAAGCCCAGAACCGTACCGTTGAGGTAGATGTTCTCCCGGGCGGTCAAGTCCATGTCGAAGCCCGCACCCAGCTCGATGAGGGGGGCGATGGTGCCGTTGACGGTCACTTTGCCCTTGCTGGGCTTGTACACGCCCGCAATGGTCTGAGCAGGGTGGATTTGCCGAGCCGTTCAGGCCCACAAGGCCGTAAAAGTCGCCGGGCATGATGTCGAGGCTCACGTCCCTGAGGGCGTAGAACTCGTCGTACTGCAAGCGTCCCTGCACCATGGCAAGAAGGTATTCCTTCAGGCTCTCGTGCTTTTCGGTGGAGAGGTTGAAGCACATGGACACATTGTCCACTTTGATGATAGGTTCCATCGTTCTCTCCTCCCTCTTATATATGCAGCACGAAGCGGTCCTGTGTCTTGCGGAACATCTGGACGCCTATCAGCATCGAGATGAGGGCGCAGAGGCCGCAGACGAGGAACATGTTGATGTCCAGCGGGATGCCCCACATCAGGGTGCGGCGGAAGCCCGTGATATACCAGTACATCGGGTTCAGCTTGATGATCTGCTGCATGTTGAAGCCGCCGATGGAGAAGGTCATCTGGGTGGGGTCGTAGAAGATGGCGGAGAAATAGAGCAGCGCCGTGATAAAGACGCTCCAGATGTGCATGATGTCCCGGAAGAACACCGTCGCCGCCGCGAGGAAGAGGCCCACGCCGAGGCTGAAGAAGAAGAGGGTCACCAGCGGGTAGAAATATTTTGTGTAAAGAAAATTGAGTTTTCTGGAAAAAATTGGGTCAAGAAATCAAAAAGCAAGAAACGAATTAATAAGAAGTAAATGAATATCTTGGTACATCTTAAATTAATAAACGACATGAAAAACCTTAGTTTGGATCTCTCATGAGGATACTCTCTGCATCATTCATTTTCTTTCATCAAATCTTCTTTAGATTAATCCGAAATGTTTCAAAGCATTGGCTATCCCGTCTTCATCTACGGAGGTTGTCACGTAGTCGGCCACAGCTTTGACATGGGGCTCGGCATTTCCCCATAGCTATCCCTGTGGCTACGTGTTTCAGCATGGGGATATCGTTGCCGCCGTCACCGAAAGCCATTGTGTCTTTCAGGTCAATGTCAAAATATGCCAGCACTTTGTCTATTCCCGTACTTTTACTGTTGCCCCGTGCAATGATATCGGCAAACATGGATACCAGCGCATCGGTTCGCAATGAGTCAGCACTTTGCCGAATATATCTGTTTCTTTTTCCTCTTCGGCCGTAAAGTATCCCATTATTTGCAGGATATCTTTTCCACGGGCTTCTTCTATGGAGGCGACAGGGGGAACAGGAATTTCAATCAGATCGGAAACAGCCTGTACTCTGTCATTCACTTCAGTGACGAACATTTCATTGCCGTGTACAAAAACGAAAGGTACCGGATATTTCTGTTGAAAAGTTATTAGCCGTTCAATGTCTTCTTGCGGGATGCAACCTTTATAAATGGGCTGGTGGCCGGCAGTAAAACAATAGCTGCCGTTGACTGTGATATACCCGTCAAACTCTAAATCACTCAGATTGTTTATTAAACATTGTGGGCGTCCGGTGGCAATAAATATTTTAATGCCTTTATCACGAAGTGCTTTTAATGCTTCTTGGGTTGAAGCGGGAATTTTATGAGTTTCAAAAGAAACCAATGTACCGTCAATATCGAAAAAAATAGCTTTAACCATACGTTTGCCTGTTGAATATTATCGTTATATATTTTCATTTTGCAAAGATGAGAATTAAAATACATGCACACAAATACGATAAAGGTTAATTTTTGGCTTATTTGACTTTACAGATTGATTTTAATATCTATATTTGTGTTTCTAAAATAACAAGAGAAATGGCAGTTCAGTTTACAAGAATAGCAGTAAAGATAGGTAGTAATGTGTTGGCGCGTAAAGACGGTACACTGGATGTGACGCGTATGTCGGCATTGGTAGACCAAGTGGCGGAATTGCGCAAAGCCGGAGTGGAAGTCATTCTGATTTCATCTGGGGCGGTAGCTTCGGGACGCAGCGAGATCAAACCTTCCAAAAAATTAGATAGTGTGGAGCAAAGGCAACTTTTCTCGGCGGTGGGGCAGGCAAAGCTGATCAACCGTTACTATGAGCTGTTTCGTGAACACGGTATTCCCGTCGGGCAGGTGCTGACTACGAAAGAAAGTTTTGGCACGCGCCGTCATTACCTGAACCAGCGCAACTGTATGATGGTGATGCTGGAGAACGGTGTCATACCTATCGTAAATGAGAATGATACTATTTCGGTCACCGAACTGATGTTTACAGACAATGACGAACTTTCGGGAATGATCGCTTCTATGATGGATATGCAGGCATTAATCATACTGAGCAATATTGACGGCATATACAATGGCTCTCCTTCTACCCTCGGTACGCAGGTGATACGGGAGGTGGAGCAGGGAAAGGATCTTTCGGACTATATACAGACGGAGAAATCGGGCTTTGGCCGGGGCGGTATGCTGACAAAGACTACCATTGCCCGCAAAGTGGCCGATGAGGGTATCACAGTCATTATAGCCAATGGCAAGAAAGACAATATTCTGGTCGATTTACTGCAACATCCGGCAGGGACAGTCTGTACGCGCTTTATTCCGGCAGAAGGCGGAGTATCCAGCGTGAAGAAGTGGATTGCCCACAGCGAAGGCTTTGCGAAAGGCGAGTTGCATTTGAATGAACAGGCCGTGAAAGTGTTGAAAGGACATAAGGCGGTAAGCCTGCTTCCTGTGGGAGTGGTCCGCATAGAAGGGGAATTTGAAAAAGATGATATAGTGAAAATCATAGACCACCGGGGCAGGCAGATAGGAGTGGGACGCATCGGATTTGATTCGGCAGAAGCACGTGCATTGCAGGGGAAACATGGGCAGAAACCTATGGTACACTATGATTATTTGTATTTGGACTGATGCGGTGTGGTAATGATTTAGATAAAATGAAGTGACTATGGAACAGATAAAAGATATTTTTAAACAGGTGCGGCAGGCAAAAGGATCTCTTGCTTTCTGCAAGGAGGAGATCATCAATGACACTTTGTATGCATTGGCCGACAGGGTGGAGGCTGCTACGGATCGGATTCTGGAAGAGAACGCCAAAGATTTGGCGGCGATGGATCCCTTAAATCCTAAATATGACCGTTTGAAACTGACGGCGGAACGTATTCGCGCTATAGCTGGAGGCATACGGCAAGTAGCCACGTTGCCTTCTCCGTCGGGGAGAATACTGAATGAGACTGTGCGTCCCAATGGCATGAAGCTGACCAAGGTAAGTGTGCCTTTTGGGGTGATAGGCATTATTTATGAAGCTCGTCCTAATGTGACTTTGGATGTGTTTGCACTTTGTTTCAAGTCAGGCAACGCTTGTATATTAAAAAGGGGGAAGCGATGCCGATTTCTCCAACCGTATTCTGGTGGAGATTATCCGGAATACATTGCTGGATGTAGCCCACTTGTCTCCTTATCTGGTGGCATTGTTGCCGGCAGGACATGACTCGGCTGATGCACTGCTCCATGCCCGTGGCTATGTGGATTTGATTATTCCCCGGGGCGGCAAGGGGCTGATAGATTATGTGCGGCAGAACGCCACGATTCCCGTTATCGAGACAGGAGCTGGTGTGTGTCATGTTTATTTTGACAAGGATGGTGATGTGGCGAAGGGAGCCGCCATTATCCGTAATGCCAAGACACGTCGTGTCAGCGTGTGCAACGCATTGGACTGCCTGATTGTAGATGTGAACCGGCTGACCGACCTTTCCACTCTTTGTAGCGATTTGCAGCAGGACAACGTGGAAATCTATGCCGATGACTTGTGTTATAATTATCTGAAAACTTCTTACCCTTCCCACTTGCTGAAACATGCTTCTACGGATACTTTCGGAACAGAGTTTCTGGACTACAAAATGGCAGTGACGGCGACTATGACCATACAGGCGGCTGTGGCCCACATTTCTATTTATGGTTCAGGACATAGTGAATGTATTGTGACGGAGAATGACCGGGCGGCCGATTATTTTATGAAGATGGTGGATGCGGCTTGTGTTTATGTGAATGTGCCTACTTCGTTTACCGATGGAGGTGAGTTCGGATTGGGAGCGGAAATAGGTATCAGCACGCAGAAGCTTCACGCCCGTGGTCCGATGGGCCTGGAGGAACTGAACACATACAAGTGGATTATTCAGGGGGATGGACAAATAAGACAATAATAATATAAATGAAAGGATTATGAGATACTTTACAAACGTACATGATTTGGGCGACTTGAAGAGTGCCCTTGCCGAAGCTTTCGAAATCAAGAAAGACCGCTACAAATATGAAACCCTGGGAAAGCATAAGACTTGTCTGTTGATTTTCTTCAACAACAGTCTGCGTACCCGTTTGAGTACCCAGAAGGCAGCTCGTAACTTGGGGATGGATGTGATTGTACTCGATGTGAATCAAGGTGCATGGAAGCTGGAAACAGAGCGCGGTGTCATTATGGATGGCGATAAGAGTGAACATTTGCTGGAGGCTATTCCGGTGATGGCTTCTTATTGTGATATCATCGGTGTGCGTTCGTTCGCTCATTTTGAGAACCGCGAGGATGATTATACTGAAAAGATTCTGAATCAGTTCATAAAATATTCCGGCAAGCCTGTATTCTCCATGGAAGCCGCTACCGGTCATCCGTTGCAGGCTTTCGCCGACCTGATTACTATTGAAGAATATAAAAAGAAAGACCGTCCCAAGGTGGTATTGACTTGGGCGCCGCATCCGCGTGCATTACCTCAGGCTGTACCTAACTCGTTTGCCGACTGGATGAACGAGGCCGATGTGGATTTTGTCATCACTCATCCCGAAGGCTATGAGCTAGACCCGAAGTTTGTCCGTGGCGCGAAGGTGGAATATAACCAGATGAAAGCTTTTGAAGGGGCTGACTTTATTTATGCCAAGAACTGGGCATGTCCCGGTGTCACCCATCCTGCCGACTATGGAAAGATCCTGAGCAAGGATATGAGTTGGACGGTAGATGCGGCGCACATGGCAGTGACAAACAATGCTTTCTTTATGCATTGTCTGCCGGTGAGAAGAAACATGATTGTGACCGATGAGGTGATTGAAGCTCCTACTTCGTTGGTTATTCCTGAAGCGGCCAACCGGGAAATTTCTGCTACAGTTGTTTTAAAGAGAATGCTGGAAGGGTTGGAATAACCGGCAGTCGGAATGACGTATGCTTCCTTTTTTATTTATCGTTTCACCTGTGTGATGAAACAGTATCACCCATGTGATGAAAATTGATCACCTTAGTGATAAAACTTCATCACTAAGGTGAAACGATAAGCCTAAAAAAGGACAGCATAGTGATTTCTATCGGACGAAAAACTGTGTGTATCCTTGGCTTGATTATAAGACAGTGCGTGGCAAGATTGCCATTCAAGAGGAAAAGGTATCGCTTCGGAAATAGAAGACCGGACGGGGACTCTGGAACAAACTTACAGAGATGAAGAATTTATGAAGGATTGAAAAAAAATTCCTTCATAATAAGTGACAGTAAATCAACTTGCTAAACCATAATGAAGAATTTGAAGGAAAAAAAGCGGTTAAAAATCTTATTTCCTTCCCTAATTCCTTCCAGTCTAGGATACCCTTATCCAGATTATACACTTTGAATCCTTTTTTTGACCAAAATATTGGCCGCATTGCGGCTGCGCCTTCCACTTTTGCAATAAACGGCTACGGGACGGTCTTTTTGAAGAAGCTTCTCGATGTTTGTACCAAACTCATTGTCCAATACATTGATATTGATGCTGCCCGGTATATGGCCTTCGGAATATTCGGCTACCGTGCGTACATCAATCAGTTGGATGGTCTTGTCCTGTATCATTTCCTCAAACTGGTCAGAGGAAAGATTCTTGAATTTGTCACTGTCTTTGCCGGTACATGCCCATAATCCTAGTGAGAATGCGCAGATGAAGAATATGAAATAAATGGTCTTTATCATAAAATGGAATGTTTTGATGTTTTTGTTTGCTAAAAATAAAAGATACGACTGGTCATACCTTCTTTATAAGTATGGATGTTGAATACAATCTTATCGCCTTTATGCAGCTTGCCGGCGTATGCCCATAAGGGAACAGACAGATAGACTTTACGGTTGAAACCTTCGATGTCATTATTCCTGTCATGATAGAGTGTCAAGTATAATGTTTGTTCTCCATCTTTGTTCTCCAGTTTGTTCTCAATAAAGTGATAGCCGTGCTTCTGATCTTTGACTTTGACTTGTAAAATCAGGTTCAGGTAATTCCCACCCCGCCAGATGCTTTGAATGGCCACCGGATCGGTCTTTATCTCCTTGAATTTAGATTCGGGCAAGGGAACAGGAGAAATAACCAGTTGGGTATTGTAAAGTATGGCTTCTTTTTCTGCTTCTTCCGAGTCTGTCAATGGAGCGTACATGGTAACCGTGCGGTACGTGGTGTCTGGTGCCAGTCCGTCAAGACCGGTACGTGACTGGATGCGCCACTCTGTCCCTTCGTCCGTTATCAGATATCGTCCGGTTCCTGTATGATCGGTTTTCAAGTCGATCATATCTGTCAGAACATTGGGATATACATAATCGTCTTCACCGCACGCGCCGAGAAGCAAAGAAGCTAGAAAAGATAAAATAACGACTTTCCTCATGTTTGTAATTTTCTTTTTCAGGGTGGACTGTAAAATCCACCCTTTACGGTAAACGTTCTTATCCTTTTGCCGCTTTCAGGTAATTGATGAGCGGATTGGCATACATAGTCAGCAAAGCATGGCGCAGGAAAGAGGCATCTTTATTGTGAAGGTCTACTTTGGCAATCTGTTGTTCCATGTAGTTTTCAAAATGCTCTTTTTCTTCTTCTGTGTACTCGGCCGTGAAACGGTTGTCTCCCATCAAGAGGTCACACGCCACATAATTACCTGCAAACAAGCGGTAACTGCTGTGTATATGCCGGTCTATGGTTTCCGATATGGCGGTAAACAAATCACATTTAGGCAAATTGTGTTCTTTCAGTTCGTCCAGTTCATGATTCAGACAGGCGGAAGTCTGGAAATGGATGCGTCCTTTGTATCCGTAAAGGCCGGTCTGCATATTGATCAGGTCGTCTTCGGGACTTTTCTGGAAATAGGGATCATCCCGTTTCTGTTGTAATTCCTTGGCTTTCAGGAAATCGCATGGGTCATATTCATAAGAGATAGCGAGCGGAACGATGTTCAGTTCTTTCAGTCTTTCGGTGACATCGCCTTCACCTGCCATGGCCATCATTTTCAATACACTGTCTTGGGTACGGTCATTGGAATCTTTGGCACGTCCCTGACGTTGCGCTATCCATAAATTCTCATGTTTTTCCTTCATGGCGAAATGCATGTAGCGCGACATCAAAGCAGATGCTTCCAGTTTCTGCCGCATGTTGAGGCCGCGTTTCACGATGAATGATTTATTGACACGTACCAGCTTATGAATCCATGGGTAGATGAGCAGGTTGTCGCCGATGGCGATTTCTACGGTGGTCATTCCTTTGTCTATCAGTAGGATAGATAGAAAAGCCGAATCCAGAATAATGTCACGATGATTGGAGATGAAAGTGTAGTTCCGGGTTAAGTCAGACAAGGCGGAACAGTCGAATGTCAGTCCGTTGGCTGTTTTTTTCACCAAATCCCATAACAGTCCGTAAAAGAACGCTTTTTGGAATTCCAGGTTTGTTTTGCATTGACGCATCTTCATGGCAAGACCTTCGAAAGGTACGCCCGGCATAACAGACTCTACCACTGTCCGGAAAACGGGGTCAGCGATTAATTCTTCATAGATTTGCGGTAACTCTTCGGGAGTGTACGGACGAATCTCGTTAAATTCAGCTGGTATGTTCATAATTTATAAGGGTTAGTCAGTGATGAGTGGCCAGTGGTTAGTGGTTAATAGGCTGCATTATGTGCCGCATGGATATTAATCACTAACCGCTAATCACGAACCACTAAAATTTATTTTCTATAATGTCAGTCATCACATCTTTTATATCCAATCCTGCGGCACGCACCTGTTGGGGAATGAAGCTGGTAGCTGTCATGCCCGGGGTGGTATTGATTTCGAGCAAGTTTACTTTTTCGCCTTCGGTAATGATATAGTCAATGCGGATAAGGCCGGAACACCCCAGAATGTCATAAATGGCCGAAGTGAGCAGACGTACACGTTCGGCAATATCTTCGGGCAGGCGGGCAGGGGTGATTTCCTGTGATTCTCCATTGTATTTGGCTCCATAGTCAAAGAATTCGTTGGCACTCACCACCTCGGTGATGGGGAATACCACTTCCTTGTCCGAGGTCTTGTAACAGCCGCAGGTGATTTCCGTTCCTCTCATAAAGGCTTCAATCATTACTTCGTCACTTTCCTTGAAAGCTTTTTCGATGGCGGGTTGTATATCTTCCTTAGTCTTTACTTTGGTGACACCGAAGCTGGAACCGCCGGCGTTGGGTTTGATGAAACAAGGCAGACCAATTTTGTTGATTACTTCTTCGTCTGTAATTTCAAACCCTTTACGCAGGATCAGTGATTCGGCTACGCGGATACCGAAGCCTTTCAGGTATTGGTTGCAGGTGAATTTATTGAAAGTCATGGCAGATACCAGTACGTTACAACTGGAGTAGGGAATTCCTAACAGGTCGAAGTAACCTTGCAGGATACCGTTTTCCCCCGGAGTTCCGTGGATGGTGATGTAGGCGAAGTCGAAATGTTTCTTTTCGCCGTTCTCCATGAAACTGAAATCATTACGGTCTATCGGGGTTTTGGAACCGTCCGGAAGGACTACTTCCCACCGATGCCCTTCCATCTCTACTATATATAGGTTATAACGCTCTTTGTCAATGAAAGAGTAAAGTCCCTGTGCACTGCGCAGGGAAACGACAAGTTCGCTGGAATCTCCTCCGGCTACTATGGCAATAGTACGTTTCATAGTTCTTCTCTGTTACTGATATAGTTTCTCCACTTGTCTATCAGGTTTGTCATATCCTCGGGCAGCGGAGAGGTGAAGAACATCTCTTCGCCTGTACGGGGATGGACAAAGCCCAGCGTCATGGCGTGTAATGCCTGGCGGGGGCAGGTCTCGAAACAGTTGTTTACGAATTGTTTGTATTTACTAAAATGAGTTCCTTTTAAAATTTCGTTTCCGCCATAACGCTCATCATTGAACAGCGTGTGCCCGATGTGCTTCATGTGGACACGTATCTGGTGGGTGCGTCCCGTTTCAAGCACACACTCTACCAGCGTGACATAGCCCAGACGTTCCAGTACCCGGTAGTGGGTGACGGCGTGCTTTCCTTGGGCGGGGTCACTCAGTACAGCCATTTGCATGCGGTCTTTGGGGTTGCGCCCTATATTCCCTTCTATGGTTCCTTCATTATTTTCTACGATACCCCATACCAGAGCATTGTATTTACGTTTGGTGGTCTTGTTGTAGAACTGAAGTCCCAGATGAGTCTTGGCATCGGGGGTCTTGGCTACCACGAGCAGGCCCGAGGTGTCTTTGTCTATACGGTGGACTAATCCCACTTGCGGATCGTTAGGGTCGTATCTGGGGTTGTCTTTCAGATGCCATGCTATGGCGTTGACCAGCGTACCGTGGTAGTTTCCGCATCCCGGATGCACTACCAGTCCGGCCGGTTTGTTGATTACCATCAAATCGTTGTCCTCATAGACTATATCCAGTGGAATATCTTCGGGAATGATATCATTATCATAACGTGGACGGTCCATCATCACCGTCAGCACGTCGCAAGGCTTTACTTTATAACTGCTTTTCACCGGTTTGCCGTTCGCCATGATGAGGCCGGCGTCGGCAGCCTTCTGAATACGGTTGCGCGAAGAGTTGACAAGCCGTTCGAACAAATATTTGTCCACGCGCACTTGTGACTGTCCTTTGTCTACTACTACACGGAAATGTTCATACAGTTCGGCGGGGTTGTCCACTACCGGTTCCACATCATCCAGTGTGTCGTCTAGTTCATCCACATATTCTTCTCTCATCATCACTGTGTGTTAAGTTTAAAACCAGGATTCGTCTACCACAGGTTTGTCATCGTTCGCAGTTCCGGATTCATTTACCAATGCAGAATCTTCGGGCATGGTTTCATTGCCGTTGCCTACCGTGAGGGTCAGTACGGCTTCGTGAGGAATCTTTTCTCCGGCTTTCAAGTCGCGTCCTCGGTATTTTATGCTGTATACCCAGTCTTTTTCGCCGCTGATATATTCGGGTTCGGTTATTTTAAAACCTAACGCACGTAATTTAGCTTCGGCTTGGCGGAGAGAACTATTATCCATGATATCGGGAATGGCTACCTTGGGGGCGCTGTCTGCATTGACGGTCAGATAGACGGTTCTGCCCGACTTCACCTTGGAGCCACCGGCGGGATTCTGTTCCAAAATAGCACCGGGGGCTATTCCTTTTACATAGCTGGAGTCTATGACGATTGATTTTAGTGACTGCTTGTCGAGTTCATTTTCTGCAATCCGCAGATTCATTCCTTTTACATCGGGCACTACCACTGCTTCGCCGTGGCGTGTATAGTTGTCCAGCCATTGAAGGGTTCCCAAAGGTGCTGCCACAATGACCACTACCATCGCTATCAGATTGAGCCAGAAGAAGCGGTTATTCTTGAATGAAAAGAATTCTTTGAATGTTACCATATCTAACTTAATTATTTCGGGTCAAAGATACGACAATTTCATTTCTGTTCCTACATTTAGTTATGAATATCATATACTTTTTGTACCTTTGCATCCCGAAAAAACAACCTGTTTCCTGTCAGAGTAAATAAAATTGAGGTAAAAAGAAGATGAACGAGACAACAAATGAACAAGAGGTGCTGTTATTGCGCCGTAAACTAGACCTTTTATTACGTACCGGCAAGCTGCTGATGGAGAGCGCGGCAGACACTAACCGAATTGAAAGAAACATGAAGCGCGTGGCCGCTTATCTGGGTATTCCGGAAGAGAAACTGCATATTGATATCCGGTGGACGATGCTGATGGTCAATGTGAGTGACGAGAAGCACTCTTTTTCCAAGTTTCAGAAATGCGAGAAACATGGTATCAATATGGAAGCCATTTCAAAAATCAGTAAACTTTCGTGGCGTGCCATTGAGCAGGATTATTCATTGGATAAATACGAGGAAGAACTTGAGAAGATTGCTCGTCAGGAGCGTAATTATACCCCTTATGTCGTGGCAATCTGTACCGGGTTTGCTTGTGGAGGGTTCTGCAAGTTGTTTGGTGGTGACTGGATTGCTTTTCTGATTACGGCTATTTGTACTTTTGTGGGGTTCCGTACCCGTGCCCGTTGCATTGAGTTCGGTATCAATGTATATATGAGTATTGCGATCTCTGCATTTTTATGTACTTGTCTGGCTTATGCGTTTTCTTTTTCCGGTTTATCTTCCACTCCGTATCATCCGTTGCTGGCCTGTACTTTATATATAGTACCCGGTGTGCCGCTGATAAATTTTGTGGACGATATGATTGACAATCACTTGTTGGTAGGTATTACGCGTGCAGCCAACACGGTAATGATGGTAGGAGGCATGGCGTTTGGTATCGCTTTTGCCTTGAGGCTGCTGGTGATGAATGATGTGACTATCGACCAGAAGTTCAGTGAACTGAGTATGGTGCCGCACGATGCTTATTGGGTATATGCTGTTGCGGCTGCAATTGCGGCTATGGGATTCGCTACTATTTTTAATGTGCAGAGACGTTTGTTGTGGGTGGTGGCTGTAGGTGGAATTATTGCAGTATGCACCCGTAACTTTGTAAACTTTGAATTAGGATATGGTCCGGTGATCGGTTCGTTTATGGGAAGCTTTGTCGTGAGTTTGATAGCTGTCAAAGCCGTTCATTGGTTTCATGTCCCTAATCATGTGCTGACTATTCCTTCTGTCATTCCGATGGTACCTGGTGTCTTGATGTATCGTTCGTTGCTGGCGCTTATCAATATGCGTGGAGTGGTAGGGGAAGTGACACTTGCTTTTTCCAATGGTATTAACTCGGCGCTTATTATTTTCTGTATAGCCTTGGGGGTAGCTGTTCCTAATATTTTTGCCCGGCGTTACATTGCTAAGGACCGTCAGCGTTTCCTTACACAGATGTTGGCAGAACGCAGAGCTCGTGGTAAAATTTATTGAGTGGTAGCAGGTGTATGTTTTACGAAGTAGTATTCATTAAAACTTGATAGACAAAG
>ENA-OPYU01000553-OPYU01000553.1-human-gut-metagenome-genome-assembly--contig:-NODE-553-length-14616-cov-3.142246_pt1 | contig 14616 bp, 15 predicted proteins | sample MGYA00242637_ERZ504482 | MGnify/ENA primary metagenome ERZ504482 (study PRJEB26092, sample SAMD00036237) | human gut metagenome | host: Homo sapiens | study: EMG produced TPA metagenomics assembly of...
ATCGAGGTAGACAGCTCGGCGATTTTTTTCCGTAGCTGCCGCCGGAACAGCCCAGCACACCGCCTCCGGCCCAGCCTCCCCAGAAGCCGCCGCGCAGCGGCCACAACACACCCGTACCGCCCAAGGCCCATCCGCCCGTGGATGGAGCCGTGGCAGTACCTTCCAAGTGGGGGAAAATTTTGCTGATCTTACAAGGTATTTTAAGCATTCTGGCACTGGTGCAGCTGTGGCGCACCCAGATGCTGCCGGTGCTGTATCTGGTCATTCTGGCCGCGCTGCTGGCGCTTTTGTGGCTGCTGGTAAAGCGCTGTCAGGAGTACAATGTTCCCGGCAAGGTAGCCCGGGTATTTTCGGTGTTCCTGTGCGCTGCCATGGCGCTGGGCTGCTTCTGGGCCCAGCAGGGCCTTTCTGCCCTGGGCAGCATGACCTCTGGCCTGCTCACCGGTGCCGAGGCCAACAAGATCACCAAGGAACCGTTTGTGATCTACCTCAGCGGCGTGGACACCCGCGGCGAGCTGACGGAAAATGCCCGCAGCGACGTGAATATCCTTGCTGCCGTGAACCCTGTCACCAAGAGGGTGGCCCTGATCAACACCCCGCGCGACTACTACGTAGACCTTGCCGGCACCGACAGCAAGGATAAGCTGACTCACGCCGGTCTGTACGGCGTGGAAACCAGCATGGCCACACTGGGCAATCTGTACGGTGTCAATGTGGACCATTACATCCGCATCAACTTTGCGGGCTTCATCAGCATCATCGATGCGCTGGGCGGCGTGGATGTCTACTCCGATCAGGCGTTCACCTCGGTGGGCAGCCCCGGATACTACGATCCCACCACCTTTGTAGAGGGCTGGAACCATCTGGACGGCAAGGCCGCTCTGGCCTTTGCCCGTGAGCGTCACGCCTTTGCATCCGGCGATATCCAGCGCGGCATCAACCAGATGAAGGTGATCGATGCCATGCTGAACAAGATCAAGTCCCCTGCCCTGCTGATGGGCTTTTCCAAGATCATGGATGCCGCAGCCGACTGCTTTGTAACCAGCTTTTCACAGGATCAGATCAGTGCGCTGGTACGGATGCAGCTGAGTGACTTTGCCGAGTGGGATATTGAAAGCTATACCGTCACCGGCACAAGCTCCAGCAGTACCAAGTGCTACTCTGCCAAGGGACAGAAGCTCTACGTCATGAAACCGGATGATGCTTCTGTGAGCAAGGCTAGGGAAATGATCGCGTCCGTGCTGGGCGGTGAGGGCACCGTTGCCGACACCACCCAGAAGCCGGAAAAGACCGATGTGTTCACCCCCACCACCGACCCGAACGCCGCTGTTTCGGAGGTGCCTGCGGAGAGCGTTCCCGAGGAAGTGCCCGCCGACAGCCTGCCGGAAGAGACCATCCCGGTCTGACCAGCCTGCAGAGCAGCCTGCCGACACCCAGCCGCAGGAGCCGGAAGCTCCCGCCGAGGGCGAGACCGGCAGCGGTGATACGGCCAGGAGAAGCACCGTCCATCTCCCTGCCCACACAGGAAGAGGTGGAACAGGCTGCATCGTCCATCTACAATGCGGCTTCCTCCATCTGGGGTGCCATTCAGGATGCTGCTTCGCAGCAGAACGACGCGGCCTGACGATTTGAAATATCCTCTGCGCAAGCTCCGGACTCTATAGCGGAAATATTATTTTATTTGCAAAACAGGAAACGACTGCGGCATTTCCTGTTTGCTTTTTCATCCAGCAAAGTCCGTGCCGATAAACTGCATAAAAATGCCGCCTGCATCTTGAACCAATGCAGGCGGCTTTCTCATTCAAAATAATTATGCCTTGATCTCGTTCCAGACGCTCTTGCCGTCCAGAGAGGAAGCATCCACATCAAGATACTCGCAGATGGTCTGGGCGATGGTGCCAAAGCACAGACGGGTGCCAAGGTCAACGCCAGGCTTCACGCCCTTGCCGCAAATCAGGTACGGCACATACTCGCGGGTGTGGTCGGTGGTCTTGGTATAGGACGGGTCGCAGCCATGGTCAGCGGTGACCATGAGGAGATCGCCCTCCCGCATTCCGGGGATGAAGTCGGCCACGAACTTGTCAAACTCGGTGGCAGCGGCGGCATAGCCTGCTACATCGCGGCGGTGGCCGTAGAGCATATCGAAGTCCACCAGATTCACAAAGGCAAGGCCCTCAAAGTCGCGGGTCTGCAGTGCCTTGGTGAAGGCGATGCCATTGGTGTTGCCAGTGGTCTTGATCTTTTCGGTCACGCCCTCACCGTCGAAGATGTCAAAGATCTTACCCACAGCGATCACATCCCTGCCAGCATCTTTCAGCAGATCCAGCATGGTAGCGCGGGGCGGCTTGAGGCTCAGGTCGTGGCGGTTGGTGGTGCGGTAGAAGGTATCCGCAGTGTGGCCCAGGAAGGGGCGTGCGATCACGCGGCCCACGCCGTACTCGCCCTTGAGCATCTCGCGGGCGATCTCGCAGTAGCGGTACAGCTCATGCACCGGCACCAGCTCTTCGTTGGCGGCCACCTGAAATACACTGTCGGCACTGGTGTAAACGATAAGGGCGTTTTCTTTCATGGCCTGCTCGCCGTAATCCTTCAGTACCTGCGTGCCGGAGTAAGGCTTGTTGCACAGCACCTTGTGGCCGGTCTTTTCCTCAAACTCGTGGATCAGCTCATCCGGGAAGCCGTTCGGGAAGGTGGGCAGCGGCTTGGGGCTTACCACACCGGCGATCTCCCAGTGACCAATGGTGGTATCCTTGCCCATGCTCTGCTCCTGCAGGCGGGCAAAGGAGCCGATGGGCGCTGCGGTCTTTTCGCCTGCGGTCACACCATCAATGTTGAACATGCCCATCTTTTGCAGGTTGGGGCAGTTGAAGTTGGGATGTTTTGCAATGGCACCCAGGGTGTTGGTGCCCTCGTCGCCAAAGGCGGCGGCATCCGGCTCTGCACCGATTCCAAAGCTGTCGAGGACGATCAGAAAACACGCTTTTCCATATCGTTTTTCTCCATTTCTTCCGGGACCTGCCCCGGATAAGTGATACTATCTTTACTTATCATTATAAGCAAATCCTGTGCCGGATGCAAGCTTTTCGCCTTCCCGCAAATATCCGTCATTTTCACCAAAATGTTCGTCATTTTGTTCACGAATTGACCGGGCGTTTTTTCATTTTTAAACGTAAATGCGTCATTCCGTGGCAAAGATTTCTTGACCGCCTAAAAAATTCAGCCACAGCGCAAAGTTTTCCTTGCCCTATTGTATCCCAGCGGATATAATAATAGGTGGAAAAGTTTTGAACCACAGGATTTTTCCGCTTTTGTACCACAGCACGGGATTTTTCCCGTTGGCCACGTGCAGCTGTCTGTATGACAGCGGACAGCCTGCCGCAAAATAGAGAATGTGAAGTTGTAGTTGGAGGTAGTAAAGTATATGAGAAAAACCAAAGATCATCTGCACTCTGGGCCCGTCCACCGATCAGGAAGGCGTTCTGCGCGAGCTGGTCGCCAACGGCATGAATGTTGCCCGTTTTAATTTTTCCCACGGCTCTCACGAGGAGCATCTGGGCCGCTTTGAAAAGCTGAAGGCCATCCGTGAAGAGCTGGGCAAGCCGGTCGCTGCCCTGCTGGACACCAAGGGCCCCGAGATCCGCCTGAAGGACTTCAAGAACGGCACTGAAATGCTGGAAGCCGGCCAGACCTTCACCCTGACCACCCGCGAGGTGGAAGGCACCAAGGAGATCTGCTCCATCACCTATAAGGACCTGCCGCAGGACGTGCAGCCCGGCGGCACCATCATGCTGGACGACGGCCTGATCAAGCTGCAGATCATCACCGTGAACGACACCGACATCGTGTGCAAGGTGCTGAACAACGGCAAGATCAAGAACAAGAAGGGTGTCAATGTGCCCGGCGTGCATCTGTCCATGCCGTATATGAGCCAGCGCGACCGCGACGATATCATCTTTTGGCGCACAGCAGGGGCCTTTGACTTCATCGCTGCTTCCTTCGTGCGCACCGCACAGGATGTGTACGATATCCGCAACCTGCTCAACGAGTATGATTCCGATATCCGCATCATCGCCAAGATCGAGAACCGTGAGGGCGTGAACAACATCGACAGCATTCTGGCTGCAGCCGATGCTGTCATGGTGGCCCGCGGCGATCTGGGCGTTGAGATCGACTTTACCGAGCTGCCCGGCATTCAGAAGAATATCATCGAGCGCTCCTTCTCCTTTGGCAAGCCCATCGTCACCGCTACCCAGATGCTGGACAGCATGATCGTGAACCCCCGTCCCACCCGCGCCGAGATCTCCGACGTGGCGAATGCCATCTATGACGGCACCTCTGCCATCATGCTCTCCGGCGAGACTGCTGCCGGTGCTTACCCCCGTGGATGCTCTCAAGACCATGTCTGCCATTGCTGAGCGCACCGAGCAGGAGAACCACGCCCGCTTTGTTCCCCTCACCGAGAACACCGGCAAGATCAGTGTGAGCGATGCAACTGCACACGCTGCCTGCCTGACCGCCAAGGACGTGAACGCCGCCGCCATCGTCACCGTGTCCGAGTCCGGCAACACCGCCCGTCTGCTGAGCAAGTACCGCCCGGAGCAGCCCATCATCGCCTGCGTGATGAAGGAGCAGGTGCAGCGTCAGCTGGCCCTGAGCTGGGGCATCACCCCGCTGATGATGCCTCTGGCACACAGCACCGATGAGCTGATCGAGATGTCCACCTCTCTGGCCAAGGAGAACGGCTACCTGCACAACGGTGAGCTGGCCGTTGTGACCGCAGGCGTGCCTGTGGGCGTGTCCGGCACCACCAACATGATCAAGATCCACATGGTAGGCAACTGTCTGGCTACCGGTGTGGGCGTTGGCCGCGAGAATGCCGACGTAACCAGCGCCACCGGCAAGGCCTGCGTCTGCCGCACTCTGGAAGAGGTGCGTGCAAAGTTCAAGCCCGGCATGGTTCTGGTGGTGCCCTCCACCAGCAACGAAATGCTGAGTTACGTGCGTGATGCCGCCGCTCTGGTGGTGGAAGAGCCGGGCCTGAACAGCCACGCTGCCATTGCCGGCAAGGCCCTGCTCAAGCCTACCGTTGTGGGTGCCGCCGGTGCTACCAGCCACATCCGCGACGGTCTGATGATCGCTGTGGACTGCGCGCACGGCAGCGTGCAGCGCCTGCAGGCATAAGCCAAAGGAGAAGATCATGGAACGCATTGCAAGCTTCTGTGTTGACCATACCAAACTGGACCGCGGCATGTATCTGAGCCGTCAGGACGGCGATGTTCTCACATGGGACATCCGCATGAAAAGGCCCAATCACGGCGATTACCTGTCCACCGGTGCCGCCCATACGCTGGAGCATCTGTTTGCCACCTATGCACGTAACAGCGCCTTTCAGGACAGCGTGATCTACGTTGGCCCCATGGGCTGCCGCACCGGCTTCTATCTGCTCACCCGCGGCCTGACTCCCGCCGAGGCACTGGAGCTGACGGTGGAATCCTTCCGCTTCATGGCTGGCTTTGAGGGCGCTGTGCCCGGTGCCAGCGAAGTGGAGTGCGGCAACTACCGCGATATGGATCTGCCCGCTGCCAAAGCCGAAGCCGCTGCCATGCTGCCGGTGCTGGAAGCACTGACCGGCGACGAGCTGCATTACTAAGCTATCTTCACCCTTCAAATTCATCATCATAAAAAAGCGCTCTCCCACCGGGGTTTCCCGTGGGAGAGCGCTTTCGTTTTAGTTGTTCTGATCGCATCCAGTGCCTGCCGTGCAGCACGGATGTTTTCTTCACCCGTCTGCCATACCCTCAAACTCTGAAAAGCCCGGCAGCCCCATGGGCACACCCTCGCGGCGGAAGGTCATGCGGCTTTGCAGCACCTGCTTGCCGGAAAGGTGGAATGCATGTGCCCCGGTCTGTGCGGCCAGTGCCGGGATGTTTTGTGCCGTGACACCGGCACCTACCAGAATTTCCACGCTGTCCCCTGCCCGCTCCACCAGTCGGCCGAGAAGCTCCGCTCCCTCTGGGGCACTCGCCGCCTGCCCGCTGGTGAGGATGGTACAAAGGCCCATGCTCCGGACCGTTTCCAGTGCCGCAAAGGGGTCGGCGCTGACATCAAAGGCACGGTGCAGGGTACACGCCACCGGACGGCCTGCCTTTTCCGCTGCCCTGCGCGCCGCCGCATAAATGGGCCGCATGGCCTCCGCATCCAGCTGCCCTTCCGGAGTCAGCACACCGGTCACGATACCATCCGCCCCGGCCTCCACCAGCTCTGCGGCCAGCTGTTCCATCTGGGCAAGCTCGTAGCTGTCGTAACAGAAATCTCCGAACCGGGGCCGCAGCAGAGCGCGCACCGGCAGGCCGGTCTCCGCCTTGACCTGACGCACCAGCGCAAGGCTGGGCGTTGTACCGCCCACGATCAGGTCGGCACACAGTTCCAGCCTGCTGGCACCGCCGCGCTTTGCTGCCAGTGCACTGGCAGTGCTGTCCACACATACTTCCAGAACAGAACGCATTTCAATTTCTCCCTTTTTGCCGGGCCTTGAACCCGGCATTCTGGTTTATTCTACCACGTTTTTCCGTTTTATAAAACCCTGTGGCAGCAAAAAAGCTGCGGCCCGGGTCTTATCCCTGCCGCAGCCTTTGTTGTTGTTTTCAGATCAGACCCAGCGCCTTGAACTCCTTTGCAATGCCGTCCTCGTATACCGAGGGAGCAATGCGGTCGCACCGCTTTTTCAGGTTTTCGGAGCCATTGGCCATGCACACACTGATGCCGACAACATCGGTCATCTGCAGGTCATTATCGCTGTCACCAAAGCCGATGGTATCCGCCAGCGTGCAGCCCAGATGATCACAGATGGCCTTGATTCCGGTGCCCTTATCAAATTTGCGGTTGATGAGCTCACCATTCACAAAGCCATCGGTCAGGCGGTCCAGCTTGCTTTCGCAGAACACGAACTGGTCAGCATAGAGCTGCTTTGCCTCGGCAAGGTCGCTCTCGTGGTCGGCAATGAACACGATCTTATACAGCGGTTCCCCTTTGTAATCGGAAAGCGGCAGGATGGACATGCCCTCTTCCATGGCTTTGCGCCAGCGTTCCGCTTCGCTGTTCAACGGTTCATCGTTCTTTTTGTGGATAAATTTCCACCTCTCAGCCATCTTGCTTCCGCCAAAGGTGGCATCCCGGGCTTCCAGCGTGCACTCCACGCCATTGCGCTCCAGCGCCGCGCGCACGCCTTCAGCCTGCTGCGGCTCCATGGGAATGTCCACCAGCGTCTTGCCATCGCACAGCACATAGCCGCCGGCGCTGCACACTGCGCCCGCAAAGCAGTCGTGCCGCAGCAGCGGTTCGGTCATGCGGTGGTTGCGACCGGTGCACAAAAGCAGCTTGTGTCCGTTTGCTCTGGCGCGATCCAGTGCAGCCAGAGTGCTTTCCGGGATGAGCATATCACCCGGCGGCAGCAGCGTGCCGTCAATATCCAGAAAAATTCAGCTTACGACCCATACTTTTATCCTTTATCATCAAAGGGAGCCTCGCTCCATGATCTGATAGCCCAGCGTCACCTGACGCACAGGCCCGCTGCTCCCATTTTCTTCCAGCATCTGCAGCAGGATCCGGGCAGCCTCCTGCCCCACCTGCTTCTGGTAAAAGCGCACCGTGGCCAGCCCCGGTTCCATCATGCTGCCAGCCCAGCTGTCGCCAACGCCTGCAAGACCCACATCCTGCCCCACATGCCGTCCTGCTTCCCGCAGGGCACGCATGGCACCAAAGGCCACCGTGTCAGTCACGCAGACCACACCGTCCAGATCCGGGCAGCGCACCAGCAGTTCCTGCATACAGCGCTGGCCCTCCTCCATGGTAAAGGCGTTGCAGCAGATGCGGGGCATCTGTTCGCCGTTCAGTCCGGCAGCGTTCAGCGCATCCTGCACGCCCTCACGGCGCTGCACGCCGGTGGCATCGTCCCGCTCTGTACCGCCAATATAAACGATCCTTTTGCGGCCATGGTCCAGCATCCGCTGGGCAAGTTCCCGGGCTGCAGTGCGGTCGTCGTTGTACACGCAGGCCACATCCTGAAAACGCTGGCCTGTTACCACCACCGGCACACGGCAGTTTTTCAGCGCCTGCGCCAGCTGAGGAGTATAATAGCTGCCCAGCAGGATGATGCCCGCCACGTGGTTGCGCTGCATGGCAGTCAGATAGCCCAATTCCCGCTGGGCGTCCAGCTCGGTGTTTCCCAGCAGCATCAGATAGCTCTTTGCATCCAGCTCACTGGCAATGCCTGCCGTGATCTGCCCCACCGACTGGGAACCGATGCTGGGAGCAATCACCCCCACCTGATTCACTTTTCCGGTGCGCAGAGTCTGGGCGGCGGTATCCGGGCGGTAGCCGGTCTTTTCCACTACCTCGTGGATGACAGCCCTCTTCTGTTCGCTCAGGGGGCCTCCGTTCAGGTAGCGGCTGACCGCCGCACTGGATACACCCGCCATTTTTGCAATATCACTGATGGTCATTTGCAGTACTTCTCTCTTTTGGGATGCATTGTTATGTGTAAACGATTTTCATGCTTATTATAAACCGCTTTCACCCATCCCGCAAGAGCGCTTTTCCCGGTTTATTCCGAACGCATTTTTGTTTTTCTGGCAACTGTGTACAAAAAGACGGCTTTTTTCTGAGAAGCAGGGCATTACAGGCGGTCAGGCTGCGCCCATGCTCCATGCACGCACGGCAAGCCCCAGCAGCAGGACCACCAGCAGAACGATGAACACGGTTTTATTGCCAGTTCTTCTCTGTTTCTTTTTGCGGCCTGCCGTGCTGCGGCTTTTGGCCGAGCTGCTGCGCGCTGTGGTGCTTCTGCTGCCGGAGGAACGGCTGCCGGCCGTTTTGCGGCTCTGGGTGCTGCGGTTCTGGCCCTGCTTTGTGCTCTGGCGGGCTGGCTCGTGCGCAGCCGTTTTTTCTTCCGGCGCACGGCTGGATACGATCGGCTCCTTTGCGCCGCAGCGTGCCAGATAATTTTCTGCATCGCGGTAATAGCGGGCAAGTTCATTCTCGCGGAAAGCCGTGCCCACATAGCCGTCTTCCAAGCTCTCCACCGCCTCGTTGAACAGGATCGCCGCCTGAGCGGCATCGGTGTGATCGGTGGCGTGGGCGGCTTCGTTGCGGGCGGTGCGCACAGCATTGCAGGCGCGGCGGGCCGCACCCGGATCGCTGGTATTGCCCAGCAGGTCCAGCGGTTTGGCGGCATCCTTTTCCGGGTCCAGCAGAACCCGCATACAAATGGTGGTATCCAGCTGCTGCCAGCTGTTTTTGCCGGAAAGATCCGGCATACGGTCGTAGTAGTCCGGGCTTTCCTGCTGGCGCTGTGCAACGTGATCCAGCAATGCACCCAAGCTGTGCGCACCGGGTTTGTGCTCCCAGTGCCAGCGCAGCAGGCGGCGGCTGATCTCATCGCAGGCAGTCTTGATCTCAAAGGCAGCCTGTAAGGCTTCTTCCGGCATAATGGTTCTCCCTTCTTCTGGCATACAAAAAAAGGCGGAGAAGGCATACCGCCCTCTCCGCTGCTGTTTGTGTTACAGCACGAACTGGTAATACACGAAGCCGCACAGTGCCACTGCTGCACAGACAATGGCAGTGATGGGCGGCACCCAGCGGATCAGCGCTTCGGCCACGCTGTCGCGCTCGTCCTCGTATTCTTCCTCGTCGTCATAGGCAGGCTCCGGCTGCTGAGATATCGGCTGTGCACGGCGGGCTGCAGCAGGCATCACACGGGTGCCTTCGTCTGCAGCTGCATGAGATGCCCTGCCCGGGAACTGTGTCCGCATTCCGGCATCCAGCACACGGGTCTGCTCTGCAGCAGGTTCTTCCGGCTGTGGTTCTGCTTCACGGCACGGTGCACCCATGATCCGGGTCGGCTCCTCCTGCACGGGCGCTGCGCCCATAATGCGGGTAGGCTCTTCGGCCTGCGGGGCAAGAGGCGTTTCCAGTTCCGGCTCGGTCTGGGCAGGCTGTTCCGGCTGCAGCAGGGTGTTCAGCGCGTTCTGCAGCAGGATGCGGTCGCAGCCGCACTCCGAGCAGTACACGGTATCCTCCTCCTTCGGGTGGAAGGCACCGCAGGCGCAGTACCAGCCATTTTCAAACACCTGCGGCTGATACTTCAGCTCCGGGCGGTTCATGCGGGTCTCCAGCGCCTTTTCCAGCTCAGCAGACAGGCGCTTGGGGGCAGGCAGGCGCACGCGCTTGATGCCGTCCAGATGCACCACCCGCTTGCCGTTGTACACGTTGCACAGCGAAACATCCACGCTGGTGATGGCCTTTGCGGTAACGAACACCGCATCGTCCATGCCAAACAGTTCGCCGGGCTTTACTTCCAAGTCACGGTACTCGAACCGGTCCTCGCACAGGATCACGCCGTCCACGCCCTTGCACTTGAAGTGGATCTCCAGCGCGGTCAGGGTCACCTTGGAAATATTCTTGAAGGTCAGGCAGACCGCGTGCTCCCCGCTGACATCACCCTTGAGCAGCTCCACGCAGACGAACTGCACCGGGCTGCCGGGGGTGTAATAGTTTGCGCGGGTCCGTGCGACCGGGTTAAAATTTTCCTCCACGACACTCGCTCCTTTCCGTTTGGATCAAATCAGTTCTGCGGGTCCTGTGCATCCGGCGTTTCCGGTGCAGCAGTCTCCGGCAGCGGCTGGGCCGTTTCGGCCTGTTCGGCAGGCTCAGCGGTCTCTGCAGATTCAGCAGTTTCGGCCTGCTGAGCGGTCTCTGCAGGGGCAGCCTGCACGGTCTGAGCAGGCTGTTCCGGCTTCGGCTCATCGCCTTCACGCGGGGGCAGTGTGCCGCCCGCCATAATGGTGTTGAACTCCTGCTCGTTGAGCTTCTCGCGTTCCATCAGGGCCTGTGCCAGCGCGTGCAGCTGATCGATGTGCTCGGTCAGGGTGCGGCGGCAGGTCTCGTAGGCTTCATCGATGATATCCCGCATCTCGCCGTCGATCTCGGCAGCGGTGGTCTCGCTGTAGCCCTTGCCTTGACCCAAATCACGGCCCAGGAAGGTTTCCTCCTGCGAGGTACCGTACACCACAGGGCCAAGCCGCTCCGAGAAGCCGTACTTGGTAATCATCTGGCGGGCAATGTTGGTGGCCTGCTGCAGATCATTGGAAGCACCGGTGGAGATATCCTCCAGGATCAGCTGTTCGGCCACGCGGCCGCCCAGACTGGAAACGATATCCTCGAACATTTCGCCCTTTGTCACGTAGCTGCGGTCTTTCTCGGGCAGGTACATGGTGTAGCCGCCAGCCTGACCACGCGGGATAATGGTGATCTCGTGCACACGGGGGTGATGCTTGCAGTAGAAGCCCGCCACAGCGTGGCCTGCCTCGTGGTAAGCAGTCAGCTTCTTTTCCTCCGGGGTCACAACGCGGCTCTTCTTCTCCGGGCCGGCCATCACCTTCATGGAAGCTTCCTCGATATCCTCCATGGTAATGGCCTTGCGGTTGCGGCGTGCAGCCAGCAGAGCCGCTTCGTTGACAAGGTTCTCAAGGTCTGCGCCCGCAAAGCCTGCGGTGCGCTGTGCAATGACCCTGAGAGAGACATCCGGGGCCAGCGGCTTCTTTTTGGTGTGGACCTTGAGGATCTCCTCACGGCCCTTGACATCCGGCAGGCCCACATAGACCTGACGGTCAAAAGCGGCCCGGACGCAGCAGAGCCTTATCCAGAATGTCGGCACGGTTGGTGGCCGCCATGACGATGATGCCGTCGTTGGCCTCAAAGCCGTCCATTTCCACCAGCAGCTGGTTCAGGGTCTGCTCGCGTTCATCGTGGCCGCCGCCCAGACCGGCACCGCGCTGACGGCCCACAGCATCGATCTCATCAATGAAGATGATGCAGGGCATGGACTTCTTTGCCTTATCGAACAGGTCACGCACGCGGGATGCACCCACGCCGACGTACATTTCCACAAAGTCAGAGCCGGAAATGGAATAGAAAGGCACACCGGCCTCGCCTGCGCAGGCGCGGGCCAGCAGGGTCTTGCCGGTGCCCGGAGGGCCTACCAGCAGCACGCCGTGGGGAATGCGTGCGCCCAGAGTGTTGAACTTCTCCGGGCCTTTTCAGGAACTCCACGACCTCTTTCAGCTCTTCCTTTTCCTCGTCCTCACCGGCAACATCGGCAAAGGTGGCTGTCTTTTGGTTCTCGTGCTCGTCCTTCACCTTGGCTTTGCCAACGTTCATGATCCCGCCGCCGCCAGCACCGCCGCGCATCATGGAGAACAACAGGAAGCCGGTGCAGCCCAGCATTGCCAGATAGAACAGGATCTCCATCCATGGGATGTTTTCCTTGACAGGGGTATAATCGTACACCATGGGAGCATCCGGGTTTGCTTCGTCATAGGCGGCAATGTAGTCGCCTACATACTTGACGAACATGGATGCATAGGGCAGCTTGTAGCGCACCGTCACAGTGCCGTCGCTGTTCTTCTGCGCAGCAGTATCCTCATCCGAGGAGGACAGCATACCGCTCAGCAGTCCGCCGGTGGCCTGCGTGGTGCTCTGGGACGTGGTATCGGGCAAGGGCAGGTTGTTCTTGCCGCCTTCCTTGAGGTTCATGGTGATGACGCCGGTGTTCAGGTCCAGCGAGAACTGCGTGACCTGCAGGCTTTCAAAATAATGCACCACCGTGGAATATTCCATGGAAGAGCTGTTGGCAGAGCCGGTGCCGCCCAGCACCGACCAGACCATCAGCACCGCCGCCAGCGCCAGAGCAAGGATCAGCGGATTGAAACGGGGTCTTTTGGATTGCAAAAAAAATCAACTCCAGTTCTTGGATGAATTATAGTGTGAGAAATCACTTCTCGTAGACTTCAGGCTTGAGCACACCCACATAAGGCAGGTTGCGGTACTTTTCATCGTAGTCCAGACCGTAGCCCACCACGAACTCGTCCGGCACCTGGAAGCCCTCGTAGTCGGGCTGGATATCGGCCTTGCGGCGGCTGGGCTTGTCCAGAATAGTGCAGATCTTTACCGAGTTGGGGTTGCGCATCTTGAGCATGGGCACCAGATTCGAGAGGGTGACGCCGGTATCCAGAATATCCTCCACGATCAGCACATCCTTGCCGGACAGATCACCGTCCAGATCCTTGATGATCTTTACAAGGCCGCTGGTAACAGTGTTGCTGCCACCGTAGCTGGACACCACCATAAAATCGATGCTGCAGGGAATGCTCACCGCACGCATCAGGTCGGCCATAAACACCACCGAGCCCTTGAGGATGGACACCAGAACAAGGTTCTTGCCCTCGTAATCCTTGCTGATCTGGGCACCCAGCTCAGCAACCTTTGCCTTTAACTCTTCTTCACTGACCAGAACAGTCTTGATATCATCATGCATACTCATGTTATTTCCTCCCTATGTTCCATTTCCATCTGCAGCACCTGCGCAGTGTCTGCATCCGGGGCAAGGCCCTCGGCAAAGCCCGCACCGCAGACCCACAGTACTTCGCTGCCCGCCGCCAGCAGCGGCAGCTGATCGCGCTGGCTGGCCGGGATGCCCGTTTCGTTCATCCACTTGCGCAGCCGGTTGTGTACACTTCGCCCCGCCGGGCGGTAGACATCTCCCGGCTGGCGGGTGCGCAGGACAAGACCAGCATACAACGTAGTTATTCTAGCATAATCCGCCTGATTTTTTAAGTCTTTTTTATGAACGACTTGTATTTTTTCTTCAAAATCAGCCGTAAAAAGCCCTGCAGTCACCTTCCAGCCGCCCGCAAGGCAGTATTCTGCCTGTTTTTCCGGCTGAAAGGGCTGGCTTTCCGGCCGTTTGTCTTCCTGCTGCCGGGGCCGTTCCGGCACAATCTCCTGCCAGAAGCATCCGTCTCCGGCACAAAAGCGCACCCGGTCAGTCAGCTGTACCGCACCGCTGCCGCGCCGCACAAGGCCGCACAGCAGCTGCACATATTTTTCCTCTGCGTCACGCACGGGAGCCGTCAGCGAATACATGGCTGCTTCCAAAATAAGCGCATCCGCAGCGGAAAGCGGGCCCAGCCGCCACACCGTGCAGGCTTCCGGGCTTTTGATGGCAGCCTGTGCCGCATTCCAGACGTGCAGTAGAAAGCAGCTCTTCGGCCTTCCGGGCAAAATAGGCATCCGCGCGGGCTGCCTTCTCGCAGAAGCGGGCAAGGTTTTCCACCGCTGCGCCGTTGGTGCTCTGCAGTGCAGGCAGTGCCGCACGGCGCACCCGGTTGCGGGCATAGGCATCGGTCGCGTTCGTCTCATCTGTGACCCATGCCTGCCCGGCTGCACGGCAGAAGCTTTCGGTATCCTGCCGGGTAAGGGCCAGCAATGGCCGCAGGTAGCACCCGCGCTTTGGCCGGATGCCTGCCGCACCGTGCAGCCCCGTGCCCCGGGCCAGCCGCAGCAGCAGGGTCTCAGCCTGATCATTTGCAGTATGGGCCGTTGCAACGTCATCTATCCCCTCCCCGCACAAACGCGCAAAGCAGGCATAGCGCAGGCGGCGCGCCCAGTCCTCCCCGGCATGTTCCGACGGCAGGCCCACTTCGTCGGCCATCTCTGCAGCATGGAACACCCGCAGCGGCACACCCAGCCGGGCGCATTCCGCCCGCACAAAGGCTTCGT
>ENA-OPYU01000554-OPYU01000554.1-human-gut-metagenome-genome-assembly--contig:-NODE-554-length-14572-cov-3.093319_pt1 | contig 14572 bp, 17 predicted proteins | sample MGYA00242637_ERZ504482 | MGnify/ENA primary metagenome ERZ504482 (study PRJEB26092, sample SAMD00036237) | human gut metagenome | host: Homo sapiens | study: EMG produced TPA metagenomics assembly of...
TAAAAAGTTTATTTCTATGCAAAAAATTAATAATTTTGTAATATTTTAAAGGAAACTCTTGCGAAAATGCCGGAAATACGATAAGATAGGTTTGACATAAATCTTGATTGAGAAGAATACTACGGAGGAATAACAATGAGAAACAAATGGCTAAAGAGAGGAATTCTGTTTCTTGCAGTGGGATGTCTGACCTTTTCCATGACCGGCTGCAAGGGAAAAGAAATTTTAAATACAGCGTTGGAAAAAATTGCATTTGAAAAGCAGTAGAAGAACCAGAGGAAGAAGTAGAGGAAAAAGAAGTGGAGCCTGAAGTAGAAGTAGCAAAACCAGAGCTTACTACCAATTTAAGCGGTTCTGTTACTTATGAGATAGGGGATGCTGCGGAACCTCTTACTGTAGAAGCAACGACTTCTGATGAAGGAGAGATTACCTATCAGTGGTATCAAAGCTTTACCAATACCAATGGAGGCGGAACTATTATTGAAGGAGCTACAGAGAACACCTTCACTCCGCCAACGAAAGAAGCAGGTATTGTTTACTACTATGTGGTAGCTACCAGTACCATTCAGAACTCTACCAACCGAATTACCAGTGAAACAGCAGAGGTGGTAGTTTCTGAGAAGACTGAGGCAGAAACTGCTGCGGAGAACGCAGAGGCGCCGGCTGAAACCCAGGAAGAACAACCGGAAGCGCCGGCTGAAACTCAGCCAGAACAGTAAAATGCAAAATGCGGGGATTATCTATATGAGAATCCTTGCATTTTTTTTAGGATGTTTAGTAAAAATCATTCAATAGATACAACAGGAGGCATGACATGGAAAATAGAATTAAAGTGGCAGTAGATGCCATGGGCGGAGACTATGCACCTTTAGAAGCAGTGAAAGGCGCAGTGGCAGCAGTCCAGGAAAAAAGAGAATGTAGAGGTACTTCTGGTTGGACAGAAGGAGGTGCTGGAAAAGGAGCTGGCTGCCTGTACTTATCCAAAAGACAGGATTCAGATTGTTCCAGCCAGCGAAGTCATTGAAACAGGAGAACCTCCCGTAGCAGCCATTCGTGGAAAGAAGGATTCTTCCATTGTAGTAGGAATGAAACTGGTGCGCAAGGAAGAGGCAGATGCGTTTGTTTCTGCCGGAAGTTCAGGAGCGATTCTGGTAGGCGGAACAACCATTGTTGGACGTATTAAGGGTGTGGAGAGAGCGCCATTGGCGCCTTTGATTCCTACAAAGGACGGCGTTTCTTTGCTCATTGACTGCGGAGCCAATGTAGATGCCAGGGCATCTCATCTGGTGCAGTTTGCCCGCATGGGCTCCATCTATATGGAACATGTAATGGGGGTGAAAAATCCAAGGGTAGGGATTGTGAATATTGGCGTAGAAGAAGAGAAGGGAAATGCGCTGGTAAAAGAAACCTATCCACTTTTAAAAGAATGCCAGGACATTAACTTTATAGGAAGTATTGAGGCAAGGGAGATTCCTGCAGGCGCGGCAGATGTCATTGTAACAGAAGCCTTTGTGGGAAACGTAGTGCTGAAGCTTTACGAAGGACTGGGAGCTACTCTGATTTCTAAGATTAAGGGAAGCATGATGTCCAATCTGCGGAGTAAATTAGGAGCGCTTCTGGTAAAGCCGGCAATGAAGAAAACGTTAAAAATCTTTTGATGCCAGCCAGTATGGAGGCGCGCCTTTACTGGGACTGAAAGGTCTGGTAGTAAAGTGCCATGGAAATTCCAAAGAAGCGGAATTTAAGAATGCCATTATTCAGTGCATTTCATTTAAAGAACAGCGCATTAGTGAGCGGATTAAAGAAAATTTAACCGTTACACAAGAGAAAAAAGAGGAAATTTAGGAGGATGAATCATGGAATTGGAAAAATTACAGAAGATAATAGCAGAGGTTTTAAATGTGGATACAGAAGAGGTAACCATGGATACCACATTTGTAGACGATTTGGGTGCCGACTCTCTGGATGTTTTCCAAATTATGATGGGAATTGAAGAAGAATTTGATGTAGAAATTCCGACAGAAGAAGTTGAGCAGATTGTTTCCGTAGGTGATGCAGTGGAACAGATTAAACGGTTAATCGGATAGGTTTGAGAAGATGCCTTTGGTTCCCAGTAGATTCAGGAACCAGAGGTATTTTGTTTGTAAGAAAGCAGAAGCTTGGAGAAAGGAATTGATATGAAAGAGAGCAAAAAATTTTCTGAATTGGAGAAAAAAATCGGATATGCGTTTCAAAAGAAGGAATTTCTGATCAATGCGCTGACCCATAGTTCTTATGCCAATGAACATCATATTTCGTACACAGGAAATAATGAGCGGCTGGAATTTCTAGGAGATGCGGTACTGGAAGTGACTTCCAGTGAATTTCTGTTTCACAGATATCCGGAATTACCGGAAGGAGAATTAACAAAAAAACGGGCAAGTATGGTTTGTGAACCTACGCTGGCCCTTTGTGCAAGAGAGATTCCCCTTGGTGAGTATCTTCTTTTGGGAAAAGGAGAAGAGGCTACAGGAGGCAGAAGACGGGATTCCGTAGTTTCCGATGCCATGGAAGCGCTTATTGGAGCCATTTACCTGGATGGCGGTTTTGCTAATGCAAAAGAGTTTATTTATAAATTTATTTTAAATGATATTGAGAATAAACAGCTCTTTTATGATAGCAAGACTACTCTTCAGGAAATTGTACAGGGAAAGTATGAGGAAGATGTGCATTATGTCCTGGTAAAAGAAGAAGGACCGGATCATAATAAATCTTTTTATGTGGAAGCTGTTCTTGGAAAACAGGTTCTGGGAGAAGGATGCGGACATACGAAAAAAAGCGGCAGAACAGCAGGCTGCATACGCTGCTATTTAAAAAGCTGAAATGTGAAAAAGGAGACTTATGTATTTAAAAAGTATTGAGGTACAGGGATTTAAGTCCTTTGCCAATAAAATTACATTTGAATTTCACAACGGTATTACAGGAATTGTAGGTCCAAACGGTAGTGGAAAGAGTAATGTAGCAGATGCAGTCCGCTGGGTTTTGGGTGAACAGAGCGCCAAGCAGCTTCGCGGAGGAAATATGCAGGACGTTATTTTCTCCGGTACAGAAACCAGAAGACCGCTGGGGTTTGCCTATGTAGCCATTACCCTGGATAACAGTGATCATCAGCTTCCCATTGATTATCAGGAAGTGACCATTGCCCGGCGTTTGTACCGTTCCGGAGAAAGTGAATATCTGTTAAATGGAACCAGTTGCAGATTAAAAGATGTAAATGAGCTGTTTTATGATACGGGAATCGGAAAAAGAAGGATATTCCATTATCGGGCAGGGGCAGATTGATAAAATTTTAAGTGGAAAACCAGAGGAGCGGAGAGAGCTTTTTGATGAGGCGGCAGGAATTTGTAAAATTTAAGCGCCGAAAGAACACAGCAGTGAAAAAACTGGAGGAGGAGCAGCAGAACCTCACCAGGGTAAAGGATATTCTTTCTGAACTGACCAGACAGCTTGCGCCATTGGAACGTCAGGCTGAGACTGCTAAGGTGTATTTAAAGAAAAAGGAAACTCTGAAGCATTTGGATATTCAGATGTTTCTGGCAGAAATGAGCCGCATACGGAAAGAACTGGAAGAAACACAGAAGAAATATCAGATTGCAAAAGATGATTTAGAGGAAACAGAACAGAGCTTTGGCATTACAAAAGCAGAGTATGAGAAACTGGAGCAGGAACTGGAAAAGCAGGAACAGGAGATTCAGAACCTGCGGGAAGGAAATACCCAGAGAACCCTGGAAAAACAGCAGATGGAAAATCAGATTCATTTGTTGCAGGAACAGATTCACTCAGCAAAACAAAATGAGGCTTTGTATCAGGAGCGCAGCCAGTCTCTCCTGGAGGACCAGAAACGAAGGGAAAAGGAAGAGGCAAAATACCTGGAAGAAGAGGAAAAGCTAAAGCAGCAGTTTTTGGAATTCCAGGCAGATCAGGCAGAGACTCAGAAGGCATTTAAAAATCTGGCAATGGAAATCCACAGCCTGGAGGAGAAGATAGAGAATGGGAAAAATGAGATTATAGAAATTTTAAATCTCAGGGCTTCTACCAAAGGAAAACTCCAGCGCTATGATACCATGATGGAACAGATTTCCATTCGGAAAACAGAGTTAAATCAAAAGCATCTGAGATTAAAAAGTGAGTCTGCGCTTTTGAAAACCTCAGAAGAACAGTATCAGGAAGAAAAAGTGCAGATTCAGGAAGCCATTGATAAACTGGTGCGGGAAAGTAATCGCTGCGAGGATCAGATTACCAGATATCAGGCAGAGATGGCAAAGGTGGGACAACAGCTTGAGACAGGACAGACTGCTTTTCACAGGGAGGCATCCAGACTGGAATCCATGCGAAATATTGCAGAGCGCTATGATGGATATGGAAACAGTATTCGAAGAGTCATGGAGCAGAAGAAACGGGTTCCCGGTATCAAGGGTGTTGTGGCAGACCTTTTAAAAGTGGAGAAAAACTATGAGACTGCCATTGAAACTGCTTTAGGCGGCAGTATTCAGAACATTGTTACAGACAATGAAACCACGGCCAAAAACATGATTGAGTTTCTGAAAAAGAATAAATATGGTCGCGCCACGTTTCTACCTCTTACCAGTATGAAGAATAAGCGTGGATTTACCAACACAGCGGCGCTGCAGGAGCCTGGGGTTATTGGAGTTGCCAGTGAGCTGGTAACCGTAGGAGCAGAATATCAGGGGCTGGCCAATTATCTTCTGGGAAGGACGCTGGTGGTGGATCACATTGATCATGGAATTGCTATTGCAAAAAAGTATCAATATACTATTCGTATGGTAACCATTGAAGGCGAATCCTAAATCCGGAGGTTCCCTTACCGGAGGTGCGTTTAAGAGCAACAGCAACCTGCTGGGAAGGCGAAGGGAAATTGAAGAGTTACAGGATGCTGTGGAAACCCTGAAAAAAGAGATGGAACAAATGCAGCAAAACCTGGAAAAATACAGGGAAAAACGTAATCATTTCCGGGAGCAGGCAGCAAAGCTTCAGGAACAGCTTCAGGAACAGTATATACGGGAAAATACGGTGCAGATGAATTTAAATGCCATGTCAGGAAAAAGAGAGGAAATCCAGACTGGTTATGAAAAGCTGAAGCTGGAGGCAGAACAACTGGAAAGACAGACAAAAGAGATTGAAGAAAACAGTATTTCCATACAACTGGAACTGGAGACCAGCGCCAGCCAGGAAAAAGGACTGGAAGAGCAGATTAACCGGAACCAGGAGATTTTGGAACAGAAGAAACAGCAGGAAAACCGTCTTTCAAAGGAATTGGAGAAATCTCATCTGGAAACTGCAAATCTTACCTCCAGACAGGGATTTATTACGGAAAACCGAAACCGTATACGGGCAGAAATTCAGCAGCTTCAGGAACAGGGTAAAATGCTGGAAAAAAATCTTTTCCAGGGAAGAGAAGAGATTTCCGGCAAGGAAGCCAGAATAGAAGAAATTAAAAATACCATGGCCAAGGCAGAAGAGAATTTCAGACAGGATGAAGAAAAGCTTCAAAACGCCCTGAATGCCAAAGAGGAAATGAGCCGCAGCTACAAATCCTTTTTTGCAAAGCGGGACGAATTATCTGGCAGGATGAATCTGCTGGATAAGGAGTGTTTCCGCTTAAACGGTCAGAAGGAAAAACTGGAAGAAGCCAGAGAAGCCCAGGTGAATTATATGTGGGAAGAGTATGAAGTGACATACAGTCAGGCTTTGGATGAGGCAGATGATAAGCCTTTGGAACGGGCAGAAATGAAGCAGCAAATCAGCCAGGTGCGTGGAGAAATCAAACAGCTTGGAAATGTCAATGTGAATGCCATTGAAGAGTATAAGGAGCTTTCGGAGCGTCATACCTTTATGCAGACCCAGCATGACGATTTGGTGAAGGCAGAGGAAACTCTTCTGGGCATTATTGAAGAGCTGGATACAGGAATGCGCAGGCAGTTTGAAGAAAAGTTTGCACAAATCCGAAGAGAATTTGATAAGGCGTTTAAGGAATTGTTTGGCGGAGGAAAGGGAACCCTGGAGCTGGATGAGGAAGAAGATATTCTGGAGGCGGGTATCCGGATTATTTCCCAGCCACCGGGCAAGAAACTGCAAAATATGATGCAGCTTTCTGGAGGGGAAAAGGCCCTTACCGCGATTGCCTTGCTTTTTGCCATCCAGAATCTGAAGCCGTCTCCATTCTGTCTGCTGGATGAGATAGAGGCTGCCCTGGATGATTCTAATGTTACCAGATACGCCCAGTATCTTCATAAGTTGACAAAAAACCACACAGTTTATTATTATAACTCATAGAAGAGGAACCATGACAGCAGCAGACAGGCTTTATGGAATCACCATGCAGGAAAAAGGTGTGTCCACCCTGGTGTCTGTAAATCTCATTGAGCATGATTTAGATAAATAGGAGGAACTATGGCAGAAGGAAAAGAGAAAAAAGGGTTTTTTAAAAGACTGGTGGAAGGTCTTTCTAAAACCAGAGAAAACATCGTATCAGGAATTGATTCTATTTTCAGCGGCTATTCCAGCATTGATGAAGATTTTTATGAGGAAATCGAAGAAATTCTGGTCATGGGTGATATTGGAATTAATACCACTACTTCCATTATTGAGCGTCTGAAAGAGCAGGTGGCCCAAAAACATATTAAGGACCCGCAGGAATGCAAGCAGCTTCTCATGGACAGTATTAAAGAGCAGATGGCTGTGGGAGAAAAGGCTTATGAATTTGAAAACCGGAAATCCGTAATTCTGGTCATTGGCGTCAATGGCGTAGGAAAAACCACATCGGTAGGTAAGCTGGCAGGCAAGCTCAAGGATCAGGGAAAAAAGGTCATTATGGCAGCAGCAGATACCTTCCGTGCAGCAGCAGGAGAACAGTTGACACAATGGGCAAACCGAGCCGGTGTGGAATTGATTGGCGGACAGGATGGTGCAGATCCGGCTTCTGTGGTATACGATGCCATTGCAGCGGCAAAAGCCAGAAATGCAGATGTACTGATTTGTGATACAGCAGGAAGGCTGCATAATAAGAAAAATTCTTATGGAAGAGCTGAGAAAAAATTCTACCGCATTATTGAAAAAGAATATCCGGAAGCATTTCTGGAAACCCTGGTGGTTCTGGATGGAACCACAGGACAAAATGCCCTGGCTCAGGCAAAACAATTTAACGAAGTGGCAAATGTCACAGGAATTATTCTGACCAAGCTGGATGGCACAGCAAAAGGTGGAATTGCAGTGGCTATTGAGTCTGAACTGGATATTCCGGTCAAATATATTGGTGTAGGTGAGACCATTGATGATCTTCAGAAATTCGATGCCAATGAATTTGTTAATGCTTTATTTAATATTCAGGATACCACAGAGGAATAAACGTTATATAGAAAGAGGGTTAAAATATGCTTACAGTAGAAAAATTTTGAGGAAGCCTCAGAAATCGTGAAAAAAGTAACCCAGGAAACAAAGCTGGTCTACAGTGAGTTTTTCAGCAACCGCACTGGTAATAAAGTGTACTTTAAACCGGAAAATATGCAGGTGACAGGCGCTTATAAAATCCGCGGCGCTTATTACAAAATCAGTACACTGACAGAGGAAGAGAAGGAAAAAGGTCTGATTACTGCTTCTGCAGGAAATCATGCACAGGGCGTTGCTTATGCCGCAAAAGCTTTTGGAGCCAAGGCAGTGATTGTTATGCCTACAACAACACCGCTTATTAAAGTAGAGAGAACCAAAAGCTATGGGGCAGAAGTGATTCTCCATGGAAATGTTTATGACGAGGCCTGCGAGTACGCGTATGAACTGGCAGACAAGCATGGTTATACGTTTATTCATCCTTTTGATGATTTGGCTGTGGCAACCGGACAGGGAACCATTGCCATGGAAATTATCAAGGAGCTTCCTCTGGTAGATTATATTTTAGTTCCCATTGGCGGCGGCGGACTTGCAACCGGTGTATCTACCTTGGTGAAACAGTTAAATCCAAAGATTAAGGTCATTGGCGTGGAACCGGCAGGAGCAAATTGTATGCAGGCTTCTTTGTTAAATGGTGAGGTTATGACCCTTCCTGGTGTAAATACCATTGCAGACGGTACAGCAGTCAAACGCCCGGGAGAGCATATTTTCCCTTATATTCAGAAAAATGTAGATGAAATTATTACAGTGGAAGATGAAGAACTGGTAGTAGCCTTCCTGGATATGGTAGAAAATCATAAGATGATTGTAGAAAATTCAGGGCTTCTTACAGTGGCTGCATTGAAACACTTGAAGTTCCAGGATAAGAAAGTGGTATCTATTTTAAGCGGCGGAAATATGGATGTGATTACCATGGCATCTGTGGTACAGCACGGTCTGATTGCAAGAGACAGAATTTTTACTGTTTCTGTTCTTTTGCCGGATAAACCGGGAGAACTGGTGCGGGTTGCGGGAATCATTGCAAAACATCAGGGAAATGTAGTGAAACTGGATCATAACCAGTTTGTAAGCACCAACCGTACAGCGGCTGTAGAACTGAAAATTACCTTAGAGGCCTTTGGCACAGAACATAAAAATGAAATTATCCAGGCATTGGAGAGTGAGGGCTATTCTCCGAAAGTAGTTATGCGAATTATGAAAAAATAGAGAGATATAGAAAAGCGCCGGAAACTCCCATAAACATAGTGTTTTGTGATGTTTCGGCGCTTTTCTAACTATTCAACGGTTTCAATAGACTCCACAATATTCATGTTTGCAATAGAATGTAAAGGGATGGCTGTTGCTAATAAACAGGCTGCAATGGATATTAGTGACGCTTCTATCATTGATAAATATGGGATAGCAACAAATTGCAGGCTATTTGTTGCTGCAGCATTTATGAATACCGTACAAATATATCCTAATATTCCGCCAATGATGGACGCAATGATTCCATAATAAGCGCCCTCCCACAAAAAGGTTTTGTAAAGGCTGTTTGTACTCATACCCATTGCCCGTTGCGTTCCTATTTCGGCAATGCGGGTATGGAGATTGCTGTAAACGGTATTCACAATATTTAATATTCCGATAAGACCAATAAAGAAGATGAGCCCCCAGCATAACATGCTGATTTGCCTGAAGCTTTCTTCAAGCTGTTTTGTTGTCTGCTGATAGGAAATCCAATGGCTGCCTGTATTTTCCTTGCACCAATTATCTAACCATGTTTCAAATTGCTCATTCTTTACATTTGATTTTAAAATTGGATAAACTTCCGAATAGCGATTTTCTGCTGTCAATACATCATAGGCTTTGTCATTGACTATGATTTGTACCCCGTTTATAAAGCCTTCGTTGTTGATGGTAACAGCCTCATTGGCAATACCTGCAACACGCAGCTTATGTCCATTAACCACTATTGTATCGTTATACTCAAAGGAAGTATTTTCAAAATTTTCCCCCTCATAAGAAAATGAAACTGGATTTTTAACAATACATGCATTTCCCCATAGCAAATCAGCCTTATCTTGTTTTGATAAATCATTCACATAAGAAGTTAAACGAGTATCATCTATACCTGCAATTTGAAAACTCTCCGCAGGCCGCAGTTCAAAGTTAAGTGTAACCGGTATACTTCCATCCTCATTTTGGGTATAGACCGATAATTTTGTTGTTGCTAAATTTTCTACCAGTTCGTTATCACGAATTTTGGCTATGCCTTCCGGAGAAACTCCCATGCTCTCATTTGTAATTGCATAGTCGCCTAAAGTCATATCCTGTACGCTTTTACTTGTATCAAGAAGCATCGTAAAGCTTTGTAAGGATACAAAAACAGTAATACTCATAATCAGCGAAAGGATAGTAATAACAGTCCTGCCCTGCCCGCGCTTTAAATTCAGTCTTGCATAGTAGGCTTCAAAATTGCCAATGGCTTTTACCTTGCGACTACGCCGCTTTATTTTATACTTTGTCCAGACAGAGCAACAGTAGGAGATACATGAGAAGCGTATCTTGCTGCGGGAAATGCCGCTGACATTGCGGATAGCAATGTTATGGCAATGCTTATAAAATAAAAAAACAGGTTATTAGAGCTTGCTGCGTTAATTGTTTGATTAAGCGCTGTTGTACTGTCTGCCATAAATAAATCAGGATTCAGGATACCTGTGGCAGCTATTAAAATTCCTTTTGCGGATAATGCACCAATCAAGAGCCCTATAGGAACACCAATACCACATAAAATTAAAAGCTGGAGAGAAACCAAATTGTAAATTTGCTTGCGTTCACTTCCAATGGCCCGGAGTATTCCGTATTCTTTGATACGTTTGGCTACGGATATTTTCAAAATATTATAAATTACCAGACCCGCCGCAAGCAGTACAAGTACGCCTACCATGATACTGGCAAGCATCATAAAAGAAAATCCTGTATCCGTATCAGATTTTCCTGCTTCTCTGTAAGAAATACCAAGCGCATCTAACAAAATCCAGTTGTATTGTATATTTGAAGCATCTACACCAAGAGTACCTGTCAATTCGTCAACGATAGATTGGAAGTGTAAGGTATCCTTTGTTTTGAAATCCGTTGAATAAAGGAAATAATCATCAGGCAAAACGGAAGCAGCCGTTCCCACACCTACAATAGCATCTACAGTTCCTGTGGAATATCCCATATAATTACTTTCTAATATGCCGCAAAGAGTATATGTGGCAGAGTAGGAATATTCAGGGAGTGTTCCGTCCATGCGGGATATTCTTGCCTGCAAGGTTATGGTATCTCCAATACGGATCTCTTTATCCAAATAGGGCAAGGCGTTTTCTGGCAGCGCAATTTCAAAGGGTGAAGCCGGTAATGCTCCTTTTTTCAATTTTTCCGATAGCAGGGTACACGTCTAAAGCATTTCCTAAATATTCGCGTGTAAATAAGTTAAGACTGCTATTCCCAAGTTGAGTAATTCCCACATTAATGAAACTGCCTACGTCATAAAGCCGGTTATCCTTTTCTAATTGCAGCCTTTCTTCTTCTTTAATTTGATGAAACGTAGCATAACGGTCACCGTTTAACGAAGATGCCTGCTCTATTCTCATAGATTGCAAAATTTCCCAGAGATTGTCCTATAGAGGTTGTCATAATGCTTGAGAGTATTACAGCAATTTAGAATGAGAACTGCCATTACCTTTGTGTCTTTAACTCCTTGAAAGCAAAGGATAAATACGATTTCATTATACGTTCACCTCCGAAAGCTCTCCGTCAATGATTGTAAACCGACGGTCTGCCATTTCTGCAATACGTGAGTCATGGGTAATTACTACAAGAGTTTTGTTCATTTTCTCCCGGATACTGCAAAGCATGTTCATTACTTCGCTGCCACTTTTACTGTCAAGATTTCCCGTAGGTTCATCGGCGAAAATAATATCCGGTTTTGCTATCAAGGCTCTTGCAATAGCTACACGTTGCTGCTGTCCGCCAGAAAGCTCATTTGGTAAGTGGGCCAGCCGGTTTTTCAGACCTAAAAGAGAGGACAGCTCTTGCAAATAGTTTTCATCAGGCTTCTTTTTGTCCAAAAGCAGGGCATGATGATATTTTCCCGGGCAGTTAAAACGGGAAGCAGATTGAATTGTTGAAAAATGAAACCAATTTTTTTGCGCCGAAAAGCTGATAACATCTTATCACTGCCATTATGAATATCAATATTGTCATAAAGTACGGTACCGGATGTTGGATTATCCAGGCCGCTTATAATGTGAAGCAAGGTGCTTTTTTCCACTGCCGGAGGGCCCCATTATGGAGATAAAGTCACCCTCGAAAATGGTCATAGACGCAGCTTTCAGCGCAGTAACTTTACTTTCGCCTGCGCCATAAATTTTTGAAATATTGTTTACCTGAATTTGCATAAAAAACTCTCCTTGTCATTTTTGATAAGGAGAGTATACAGGGTAAATCTCAAGAATTTCTCAAGTCCTATTCAATTGTGAGTATGATGGAAACTGTTGCTCCTGTGGGATTGTTTTTTAGGGTTATATTGCCATCATGTTTTTGGCAAAGAAGCTCGCAGGTATATAGGCCCATTCCAAAATGTCCCATATCTTCATTTCCTTTTTTGAAAGGGCTGAATACCATTTTGCAGCAGCTTCTCAGGGAAACCGCAGCCATCATCTGTTACAGATAACATAATTTTCCGCTTGATATGGAACAGAGAATATCAATGCGGGCTGCAGCAAAACGTAATGCATTAGATACAAGATTTTCTGCTATTTGAAATAAAACAGATTTATCAATTAGAATGTTTTTTTCATATTTTGCAGGGGTAAATTGTATCTGCTTTTGAGTATCTTCACGAAGGAAGCAAAGCATATTTTTTAGCTCAGAAATAAGACTATCCCACTTTACAGGCTCCGGCTGAAGCGTTATATCCTCTAATTTCTGAATGCTGCTCATGGTTTCCACATAATGCTCTATTCTATTTGTATAACTTTCCATTCGGAGCAGATGATCAGTAAACGGATTTGAAGCTGTGGTGATATCTTCTATATTTTTCAGGGCTAATTTAATAGAACTTTTTAGTACCGTAACAGGATTTCGTAAATTATGCGAAAAGGCAGCATTTAATCTTTTCCTCTCTTCCGCTTGCCGCCATAAGGTATAATTGTTTTCCCAATAAGGTTTTGCGCATGGTTTCAAAAGCAGTACATAGCTGTCCCAGTTCGTCTTGTGACGTTGTTTCAATGGTAAAATCAAGGTTATTGTCTATGATACAGGCAGCCCCTTGGGTAAGTATTTTTAAAGGCTCTTTTAATTTTAAGTGATAGAACATAGAAGCAGTGGTAAACAGCGCAATGATATAGATTAAGATGGGCAATATTATTTGAACAAGAGAGATTATATCTGCAAGTAACGCGGCTTGAGCAGTTGAATTCTGTGGTTGGGTAATAACATGAGCAGAATTCATATTAATAGAAATTCCTCCCATTGGAGCAATTTGCGAACGCAATTCTATACAGAGCCAAATAATAAAAAGTGACAAAAGAAATGCAATCGTAATATTGAGAAATGCCATTGCAAAGAGCGCTTTTTTTAATTTCATCTGCTTTATCCGTTCCATTTATATCCCACCCCCCAAACTGTTTCTATATAATTGTGCAAGGTATGCTCTGCAAATTTATTACGAATTTTACGGACATGCTCCATAATTGTGTCGCTGTTACCCGCACCTTCTAATCCCCAAACTCTTTCATATATTCGTTCTCTGTCAAAGACTTGTCCGGCATTAGTAGAAAGCAATTCTATAATATCAAATTCTTTTCTGGACAGAGAAATATACTTTTGACGTATGGTAATTTCCCTTTTGGTATAGTTAATGACCATATCACCAAAAAATCGCAAAGAAGCCTGCTCTTGTTTACGGCTTTCCCTGCGTAAATGAGCGGATACTCTTGCGCCTAATTCATCAAGATCAAAGGGTTTTTGAATATAATCATCCGCCCCGACAGAAAAACCTTTGATTTTATCTGCGGTTTCAATCCGCGCAGTCAAGAAAAGAATAGGGCAGGTAATGTGTTCCCGGATATTCTGACAGACAGTCAGACCGTCTATATCCGGCATATTTATATCTAACAATATAAGATCGGGATTGTGTGCCAGTTTTTTCATGGTTTCATTTCCGCTGTAAGCAGTTATAACTTGATAACCTGCTGTTTCAAAATAGCTTTGTATGACTGCAACAATTCCCGGTTCATCATCAACAACCAGTATTTTTTGACTCATACTTGAACTCCTTTCATAAAAATATATTTTCCCATATAAATCTCAAGAATTTCTCAAATTCGGGCATAAATGTTTGTCTGTCGAATAAATAAAAAATAGAGAGACTGCTGCGTGAAAAGCGCAACAGTCTCTTTGGCTCATTTACCGTAATCAGTTCGTATTCCTTATTTCCAATACCGATTTTCACACCGTGCTCAATCGCGGATTCCCAGTTGGTATCAGGGAAGATGCTGTGGAAGTGGTCGTGGTGCTGACAGGCTCTTTCTTCTTCGCTACAGTCTCCTAGTTTGCTGTTGGAAATTACAGGCTGGGCATTCACTGCATCTGCACAGGCAACATCTAAGGCAACTGGGTCAAAAGAGGCAAACATGCCTACATTTGGTACAATAGCTGCATCGTTTTCTCCGTGACAGTCACAGTAAGGAGAAACATCAATTACCAGGCTGATGTGGAAATTAGGACGACCGTCAATCACTGCTTTGGTGTATTCTGCAATCTTGCAGTTTAAGATATCGTTGGATTCGTCAGAAGCAGAGAGAATAGCATCTTTTGGACAAATGCCAATACATCTTCCACAACCCACGCATTTGTTATGGTCAATGGAAGCCTTTTTGTTTTCAAACTGCGGTGCATCATGAGCGCAGATTTTAGCGCACATCTGACAGCCAATGCATTTTTCCTGATCTACATGTGGCTTTCCGGCAGAATGCATTTCCATTTTCCCGGCTCTTGAGCCGCATCCCATACCAAGATTTTTTAAAGCTCCTCCAAAACCTGCAGCTTCGTGTCCTTTAAAATGATTTAAGGAAATTACAATATCTGCATCCATTAC
>ENA-OPYU01000555-OPYU01000555.1-human-gut-metagenome-genome-assembly--contig:-NODE-555-length-14557-cov-3.430492_pt1 | contig 14557 bp, 19 predicted proteins | sample MGYA00242637_ERZ504482 | MGnify/ENA primary metagenome ERZ504482 (study PRJEB26092, sample SAMD00036237) | human gut metagenome | host: Homo sapiens | study: EMG produced TPA metagenomics assembly of...
CTTCCCCATCAGCCGCTTCTAAGCGCAGAAGGCATCAGAGCATCAGCCATATCATCTTCAAGCGCGTAGTACCGGCTGCCATGATCCTTGTCATTGCCGCCGGCGGATTTTATTACGGATCCAAAAACGGAGTGACCGGCGGAGACAATCAGCTGATCGTATACAACTGGGGCGAATATTTAGATCCGAACGTAATCCCGATGTTTGAAAAGGAAACCGGTATCCAGGTCGTTTATGAAGAATACGAGACAAATGAAATCATGTATCCCAAAGTGCAGTCCGGCGCCATCGCTTATGACGTGGTCTGTCCTTCCGACTATATGATCCAGCGTATGATTGAAAATGATCTGCTTGCCAAGATCAATTTTGACCATATTCCGAATATCAAATACATCGGCGACACTTATCTGGAACAGTCCCGCCAGTTTGACCCGGACAACCTTTACTCTGTCCCTTACTGCTGGGGAACTGTCGGTATCTTATACAACAAGACAATGGTAGATGAACCGATCGACAGCTGGTCCGTACTCTGGGATGAAAAATATAAAGACAACATTCTGATGCAGGACAGTGTTCGTGATGCATTTGCAGTGGCATTAAAATACATCGGCGCCTCGCTCAACTCCACGGATTTAAATGAACTGGAGGAAGCAAAGCAGCTTCTCATTGATCAGAAACCTCTTGTGCAGGCATATGTTATTGATCAGGTGCGTGACAAAATGATCGGAAACGAAGCCGCCATCGGTGTCATTTATTCGGGAGAAGCCATCTATACACAGGCAGAGAATCCAAATCTGGAGTACGTAATTCCAAAAGAAGGATCGAATCTCTGGATTGATTCCTGGGTAATTCCGAAAAATGCACAGCACAAGAAAACTGCAGAAAATTTCATCAACTTCCTCTGCCGGCCTGATATTGCCAAAATGAACTTCGACTACATTACCTACTCCACTCCGAATACCGGAGCACGAGAACTCATCGAAGATCCGGCCATCCGCAACAGCAAGATTGCGTTTCCGGAACCGGAAGATCTTGTCAACTGCGAAACATTCCGTTTCCTCGGGGACAAATACGATGCAATCTACAACCAATTGTGGCGGGAAGTGAAAATCCAAATAGTATCCCCCTCCGGGGCATCCCGTAATGCATGCCTGCGGCGGGCGGACTTACGTCCGATAAATAAAAATGAGCGTGTTCCAAACCATGTGGCAAACACGCTCATTTGTCTTATCTTTTATTTTCTTGTATCAATAAATCCTTCACCGAACACCTCGCTCGTCTCTGTCAGCATCACAAATGCATCCGGATCCACCTCATGTGCAGCACTTCTGAGGGAGTACGCCTGAGAGCTGGAGCAGGCACAGAGCAGCACATCCTTTTCCTCTTTTGTATAGGTTCCGATCGCCCGGATTGCTGTGGAACCTCTTCCGCTGATCTGATCAATCTTTTTGGAAACCTCATCCGCCTTTATCGTAATAATCAGGATCAGTTTACCGGCTCCCATGCCATACATGATCTTATCGATCACGACAGATGTCACAAATGCCGAGATCAGACCATAGAGAACTGCGTCCACATTTCCGAATACCGGCCATCCAAGCAGAATAATCAAAAGATCGATCGCCATGGTTACAAATCCGATTGACAAATGCGGCTTGATCGCTTTGATCGACATAGTCAGAAAATCGGTACCGCCGGAGGAGGATCCCCGCATATAGAACAACGCAAGCGCTGCTCCCAGGCAGACACCGGAAAACAGTGCCGCCATAAACGGCTCCCCTGTATAAGGCTTTGTATACGGAAAAATAAGATCCAGAAATATCGTACAAACAATCATGGTTCTTGCTGATTTGAACATAAACCTCCGCCCTACCAGCTTAAAGCTCAAAATGATAAGCGGAATATTCAGGGCAAGGGTTGTAATACCAATCGGAAATCTCCATAAATGATTCATGATCAGCGCCAGACCGGATAATCCGCCCGGTGCAAAATCTGCCGTTTTTGCAAACGTATAAATCCCAAGGGCATATAATACACTTCCCACAATATCATAAGAAATATCCAGTACAAGCTCTTTTCCATTGATCTTTTTACGATTCTGTCCCATGTCTCTTCCCTTCTTTTCTCTTATACCGGGAAGCACCCGCCTCCGATAAATTCTCTGAGCAGCGAATTTGCCGGAACATAGTCACTTCCGATTCCGATAAAATAGTCAAAAAATTTCAAAAGTCTTTTCGCCTCAAGATATTCCGGTGAATCTTTTTCCACTCCGAACAAAAGAGGCTCCACATACTGTTTTAAAACAGCCAGTTCATACAACAGGGAAGAATTAAACATCACATCCGCTTCTTCCTGATACGGAAAAATATTCTCTTCCTCACCTCTTCTGACTGACGACCACATTGCGAGCGTTTTCTGTGCTGAAGTTCCTCTTGTTCTGGCATCCCGCACCAGCCGCCGGATCAGTCTTCCGTCTGTAGAAGGGATCCGGTTATGCTCATCAATATTCAACTGTGTCAGAGCACTGATGTAAATCTTAAACTTCCGGTCTGATGAAAGCTGACGGGAAAGCTCCGGATTCAAACAGTGAATTCCTTCGATCACAAGAATATCCTGTTCCTTCAGCTGTGTCGGAGTCGTGTCATAGCTCCTGCTTCCTTTCTTAAAATCAAAGATTGGAAGATGCACCGCCTCTCCGGCTAAAAGTGCCTGCATATCCTTATTGAACTGCTCGATGTCAATGGCCTCCAGACATTCAAAATTGTAATTGTCATCCTCATCCCGGGGTGTTTTTTCCCGATCCACAAAATAATTGTCCACTGCAATCGGATGCGGTCTCATTCCCTGCGTCCGAAGCTGAATGGAGAGCCTGTGCGAAAACGTTGTTTTTCCGGATGAAGACGGTCCTGCGATCATCACCAGCTTTGTTTCCGGCTTCGCGGCAATCTGCGCGGCGATCTGTGCGATCTGCCGTTCCTGATAAGCCTCCTGCACAAGTACGATCTCACGCATATCATATTTTGTGACCATGTCATTGAGTGCTCCGACTGTCTCAATATTCTGAAGGTCGCCCCACTGCACACTGCTCTTTAATACCTGAAACAGCTTTTCACGCGGTTCAAAGGCCGGGACTACATCCGGTTCCTTTCGGAACGGCATCTGGAGTACAAATCCTTCATCATACAGATGCAGCGCAAAATTCTTTAAATACCCGGAATCCGGCACCATATATCCATAGTAATAATCCTCAAACTCATTCATCCGGTAGATATTTACCTTGGAAACCCTCCGGTATCCAAACAGCCTTTCCTTGTCATACATCCCGTGTCTGCCAAAAAGCTCTACTGCATCCGATGTATGCACAGAACGCTTCTCGATCGGAATTTGGGCTTCTGCAAGTTCATGCATCCTTGCATCAATCTGATCCAGAAACTTCTGATCCAGAACGACATCTCCGTCAATTGTACAGTAATACCCATTGCTGACGGAAAAATGGATCTTCACATTGCGGATCTTGTCATGTCCTCCGACATCATGAACTGCTTTGACAAGCATAAAACAGAGACTTCGACGATAAGTCTCATAACCGATCGGGTCTTTCACTGTCACAAATTCGATTTTACAATCCTGCTTTAATCGTTTGTTCAATTCCTGAAGACGTGTCCCGTCCACCAATGCCAGTACGATTTTGGCCGGGTATTCTTCCTGAAATTCTTCTGCGATCTTCTTGTAGGCAATTCCTCTCTCGTAACACTTTACCTTGTCCCCTGTCTGAACGGTACAAAATTCTTTCTCCATAAGCCTGCCCTCCCGTCTGGAATCTTACAATACCTGAAACGGATGCACGACCGGTGCGGTGATGATTTTAGCTGCAGGAAGTCTCTCTTCCAGAAACCGTTTCATATCTTCCATAAAAATATACTCTGTCCCATAATGTCCCGCATCAATCACCGAAACGCCCTGTGCCGCCGCATCCAGACCTTCATGGTGTCCGATATCTCCGGTTACAAGAACATCCGCTCCTTTTGAGACAGCCGGAGCAATGGCACTTTTCCCGGATCCCGGAGAAACCGCAAGTCTTTTTACCGGCTGCTTCATATCTCCAAACACCTTGACCGATCCCAGTTTTAATTTATGCTTCACATAAACACAGCATTCTTCCAGTGTCATCTCTTTTGGAAGGGATCCCACTCTTCCGATCCCCTCTTCTTTTGTCTGTGTATTCATGGTCACATCCAGCACTTCGGTATCTGTCAGTCCCAGAATCTGTCCGGAAAGCTCTGCCATGCCAAGCACATCATAATTGGTATGCATTGCATAATAGGAAATATCACTGCGGATCAGCTTTAACAGCCTGCGGCCGATAAAATCTTCATCCGTAATATGCTTAAGCGGCGAAAAAATCAGCGGGTGATGGGTAATGAGCATGTCCGCTTCCTGCGCAATCGCCTCCTCAATGACCGCATCTGTTGTATCCAGCGCCAGATAAATCCGACGGACTTCTTTTTCACTTCTTCCCGCCTGCAGCCCTACATTGTCAAATCCCAGAGCAGCACTCTTGGGATATGTACCCTCAATCATTGCCATAATGTCTTTACACTGCATAATACTTCAGTCCTTTCCTGATGCAGACAAGCTCCTCTTTGAGTTCTGCCTGTCTCTTTGTGATATGTTCCCCTCTCTGATGATCCAGTTTTTCCAGAATCTCTGCTTTTAACTGTTCTTCTCTCTTTAAATACTGCTCCAGTATGGGGTGGCGCATCTCCAAAAGTAATTTTCCGTATCGAAGCTGGGTTTCATCCCACTTCTCTCTTTCGCTTTCCTTTGAAGGAACCACACGCATCATCGGATAGTACTTTCCTTCATCCAGTACCATCTCTTCCTGCACGATCTGATAGCCGTTCTGCAGAAGAAATTCCCGCACCTTTGCGATTTCCGACTGGGGCTGCAAAATGCACTCTTGTAATGTCTCTGCCACAGCCTGTCCCTCTGTCAGAATCCTCATCACAAGTCCGCCGCCCATACCTGCGATAATGACGGCTTCCACTTCTCCCGGAGACAGTTTTTCCAGGCCATTGGATCTGCGCATCTTGATCTGCTCTTTTAATCCGGCTTCTCTTACATGCTCTTCTGCCCGGATCAGCGGACCTTCGTTCACATCCATTGCAAACGCCTTTTTTTACATTTTTTATGCTCTATCAGATAAATCGGAATATAGGCGTGATCCGTTCCGATATCTGCCACACACTCCCTGACTGTCACAAGGTCAGCCACTGCCTGCAGTCTTTTTGATAATTCATTCCTCATATCTTAGTCCAGATAGTCTCTCAGTTTGCGGCTGCGGCTTGGATGACGCAGCTTCCGGAGTGCTTTTGCCTCAATCTGGCGGATACGTTCACGGGTAACATCAAATTCTTTCCAACTTCCTCCAGCGTTCTGGCACGTCCGTCATTCATTCCGAAACGAAGGCGAAGCACTTTCTGTTCTCTTTCTGTGAGTGTATCCAGCACTTCATCAAGCTGCTCTTTGAGCAGTGTCTGCGCTGCTGCCTCTGCCGGTACCGGTACGTTATCGTCCTGGATAAAATCTCCCAGATGACTGTCTTCTTCCTCACCAATTGGTGTCTCCAAAGATACCGGCTCCTGGGAAATCTTCAAAATCTCACGCACACGTTCTACCGGCATATCCAGTTCTTTTGCGATCTCTTCCGGCAGCGGCTCTCTTCCGAGCTCCTGCAGAAGTTGTCTGGACACACGGATCAGTTTGTTGATCGTCTCCACCATATGCACCGGAATACGGATCGTTCTCGCCTGATCTGCGATTGCTCTTGTAATCGCCTGACGGATCCACCAGGTAGCATACGTACTGAATTTGTATCCTTTGTGATAATCAAATTTTTGCCACTGCTTTGATCAGTCCTAAATTTCCCTCCTGGATCAGATCCAGAAACAGCATTCCGCGTCCTACATAACGTTTTGCAATGCTGACCACAAGACGAAGGTTCGCTTCTGCAAGCTCTTTCTTGCATCTTCATCTCCTTCCTCCATTCTCTGCGCCAGCTCAATCTCTCTGTCTGCACTTAAAAGCGGAACTTTTCCGATCTCTTTTAAATACATTCTGACCGGATCTTCAATGCTGACACCGTCCGGAACTGACAGGTCAATATTCTCCATATCTACATCATCCGCTTCTTCTGCCATGATCACGTCCATGTCTACGTCCAGATCATCGTCACTGCTGATACGCAATACGTCAATATTGTTGGCTTCCAGATACTCAAATACCTTTTCCATCTGTTCTGCTTCCAGTTCCATATCCGCAAAAAAGTCATTGATCTCCTGGATCTCCAGTATACTTTCTTTTTCTTTCCCTGTGCTACCAGTTCTCTGAGTCTTTCCGTAAACTTCTGAATGTTTTCTTCCATGTGTCCATCCTTCCTCTGTCTGCAGCAAACGCAGACTGTCTTGTTTTCATTTTATCCTTATTCAATAGAAATATGCAGTTTCTTCAAGTCATCCAGTTTTCGCTTTTCCTCCATCAGCTTCTGAAGTCCGATGATATCTGTCGGCTCCAGATGCATGGTCCTGTAATCGATACTGTGTGTCTTGACTTTTTACGATTGTCTCCTGCAGTGCTTTTTCCCGTTCCTCTTTAGTCGTCAGCTTCTGGATCTTCGTATGAAACAACGAAGCTGCTTCCCGGTGTTCCTCTTCCTTTGTAAAATGATTCAGAATCTTGGCGGGATTTAATTCTCCTTCCTCATACTGGTGATATAAAAATTCTGCCACTGTATGGTACAGAGGTTCCGGAAAATCTTCCGGACTGATATACTTCTGAATGATTCCAAACAGTCTTCTGTCCTCGATCATCCAGGTAAGCAGAATTTTCTGGGAAATCTTCGCCCCGTCTTCTTTCGGCTTATCGCTGCCTGTGGCCTGCTTCGGACGCTCCACCGGCTTTGCCATTCCTTCTCTCACCGCCATCTTTGCCACCAGTTTTTGCAGGCTCTCAACTGTGGCCCGATATGTACCCGCAACCGCTTCAATATAGTTGTTCCGCTCCAGTTCATCCTCAAAGCCGATCAGACGCCTTGCAGCCTCCTGGAAAAATGCAGTCTTTCCTTCCGGAGAATTCATATCATACTCTTTCTCCAGCATCTCCAGTCCGAACATAAATCCGTTTCTCGCATTTCCGATCCTGCGTTCAAATTCCTCAGCGCCCAGATTCTTGATAAATTCATCCGGATCCTTATATGGATCCATCCGGATCACCTTTGCAGTGATCCCGGCCTCCTTCAAGATCGGAACTGCCCGAAGCGCCGCTCTCGTCCCTGCCTCATCGCTGTCATAGGTCAGATATACTTCCTGAACATACCGCTTGATCAATGCCGCATGCCCGGTCGTCAATGCAGTTCCCAGTGACGCCACTGCATTGGTAAATCCCGCCTGATGCAGCGCGATCACATCCATATAGCCCTCACACACCAGAAAATACGGCTTTCTTGATGTGCGCGCCCGGTTCAGTCCGTACAGATTACGGCTCTTGTCAAAGATCTCTGTCTCCGGTGAATTCAGATACTTTGGCTTTGCGTCTCCCATCACACGCCCGCCAAATCCGATGACCCGGTTGTTCACATCCATGATCGGGAACATCACCCGATTCCAGAATTTGTCATAAACACCATTTTTCTCATCGGTATTGATCAGTCCCGCCTGACGGATCAGATCTTCCGTATACCCCCTTTTTCTGAGGTAACGAAAGAGATCATCGCTGTACTTGCTGGAATATCCGAGACCAAATGCCTTGATCGTCTCCTCTGACAACTGCCTGCCGGTCAGATATGCGTGCGCCGTCTTTCCCTGTTCAGACTTCAGCTGCACATAAAAATACTGCGCTGCCAGCTTGTTGATCTCAAGAAGCTGTGTCTTTCTGTCTGCCCTGGCTTTTGCTTCTTTTGAATACTCCATCTCAGGGAGTACAACACCTGCCCTGTCCGCCAGAAACTTCAGTGCTTCCACAAATGAAAACTTCTCATAATCCATCAGAAATGTAAATACATTTCCTCCCGCTCCACAGCCAAAGCAGTAATACATCTGCTTTTCTCTGCTTACGGAAAAAGAGGGGGACTTTTCATTGTGAAACGGACAGAGTCCGAAATAGGAACTACCTTTTTTCTGCAGTCTCACATATCCTGAGATCACATCCACAATATCATTTTTTGTTCTTACTTCTTCGATTACTTCTTCCGAATAATACATGTCTGCCTCTTACTTCTCTTTCATTTTTTGAGCATTTAAAATCCCCTACACTTATTATATTCTGCGGTCACATCTCTTTTCCTTTATTTTTTTGGAAATTCTTTTTTCCAGTGCATCGATCACCGTCTCAAGCACTTTTAATCTGGCGTAATATTTATCATTTCCCTCTACCACGATCCATGGAGCATATTCTGTGGAAGTCCGGATCAGCATCTCATTGACCGCCTCCTCATACTGCTCCCATTTTTCACGGTTTCTCCAGTCTTCTTCTGTGATCTTCCACTGCTTTTCCGGATTTTCCTGCCGCTGTCTGAATCGCTTTTCCTGCTCTTTTTTGTCAATCTGCATCCAGAATTTCAAAACCTACAGCCCCTGCGTCCGCGAGATCCTTTTCCATATCATTGATCTCCTTATACGCCCGTTTCCACTCTTCCTGCGTACAAAACCCTTCTATCCGCTCTACCATCACCCTGCCGTACCAGGTTCTGTCAAAAATTGCGATATGCCCGTCCTTTGGCATGTTTTTCCAGAATCTCCAGAGATAATGATGTGCTTTCTCCAGATCATTCGGCGCCGCTGTAGGATTCACCACATATCCCCTGGCATCCATCTTTTCTGTCAGCCGCTTGATCGCTCCTCCTTTTCCGGCAGCATCCCAGCCTTCAAACCCGATTACCACCGGAATGCGCTTCTGATACAGCTCTCCATGCAGCTTCCCGATCTTTTTCTGATATTCTTTGAGCTTTTTTCCGATACGTTTTCCTGTCACAACACAAACTTAAGTCCACTTTTGCCAGCACAGATTCCTGAAACCCTTTTGTTGCTCCATCTATCAGACTTCTATTCTCAGACGCCTCTTTTTCCGCTTCCCGGATCACCTCTGCCGCCGTCTCCCTTTGCAATCTCCCTGCGCCTGTTGTCAATCCCTGCTGTCAGCATCTGCGTGATCACGGTGTAGATTTTGACTGTTGCATAGCGTCTGTCTGTAGCCTCCACAATCGTCCAAGGGGCATATTCCGTATCTGTCCTCTGCAGCATTTCTTCTATCATTTCCTGATACTGATCATACTTTTCATTTTTCTTCAGATCTGCCTTTGTCACACGCCACGCCGTATCTTTAGACTCCATGAGTTTATCAAACCGTTTTTTCTGTTCCTTTTGATCGATATCCAAAAAAGCAATTTAATCAGAAGTGTCCCGTCCTCCGTGATCTGTTTTTCAAAGGAACAGATCGAGCGATAGCAGTTTTCTATTTCCGATTCTCGCATTTTCTTTTCAAACCGGTCACTGAGCACCTTAATATACCAGCTTCCATCATATACTGCCATCCGGCCTCTTTGCGGTGTCTTCGTCCAAAACCGCCACAAAAAAGGGTGCATCGCTTCCTCTTTTGTCTCCTCTTTCACCGTAAATACTTCAAATCCCCTCGGATCCAGGCTCTGAATCAGTTTTCCGATCTGCATTCCTTTTCCTGCGGCATCAAATCCTTCAAATACAATCATGATCGGAAGCCCCATTTCCTTACACTGTCTCTGAAGTTTTCCCATCTGCAGCTTCAAAGCAGTCATTTTTGCCTTGTATTCACTTTTTTCCATCTTCATTGTCAAATCTACTTTTTCTAACATGATTTGCCCTCCCGATCCTTTCTGTCTTAGTTTTCCCATCTGTTTCTTTTTTATCCTGAAATCAGAAAAAAACCGCATGACCTTCTGTGAAATACACTGCATTTCATAAAATCCATGTGGTTTTCTTTTCGTAACGACTGGCGATCACCCTCCATGGCGATTTTGCTTAAAAAATCAGATATCTTGCGTTTCTGATTTTTTGTTTCATTTCCGCCAGTACTTTTTTGAAGTTTTTTTCGAAACAAGATCAACGTTGTCGCAACCGCGATCACGTCTGCGATCGGTTCTGCCAGAAACACTGCCTGTACATTGTCTTCCAGAAATACCGGCAGGATATAGATCAGCGGAATCAACACGATGATCTTTCGAAACATTGCCAAAAACGCTGAAATTTTAGAATTTCCAAACGCAATAAACGTCTGCTGACAGGCAATCTGTGCTCCCATCAGTACCACTGCCGCCATATAAATACGCATCGCCCATCTTGCAAATTCTGCCAGCTGCAAGTCATTGGTAAAGATCGTAACAAATACACCCGGAAGCAGTTCTGCTACTGCCCAGATACAGGCCGCATAAATCACTGACGACAACAACAGCAGACGGAATCCTTTTCTCACACGTTCTGGATTGTTGGCTCCAAAGTTATAACTGATGATCGGCTGTCCTCCCTGGGTCAACCCCTGCAGAGGCAGCATGGCAAACTGCATCACACTGGAAAGGATGGTCATGGCGCCTACTGCCAGGTCTCCACCATATTTTAATAAAGAAGAGTTAAAGCACAATACCAGAATACTCTCTGTAGACTGCATGATAAACGGCGCAAACCCAAGCCCGATACATGGAACCATCACATCTTTTCGAATTCTGAAATTCTCTTTTTTCAATCTCAGCACCGTATCTTTTCCAGAAAGGAAGCGGATTGCCCAGACTGCGCTGATTGCCTGAGAGAGCACCGTTGCCAGAGCGGCTCCCCGCACGCCCATATGGAATCCAAAAATGAAGATCGGATCCAGCACAATATTTGTCACTGCACCGATCACAACTGTCATCATACTGATCTTAGAAAAGCCCTGTGCGGCGATAAATGCATTGAGTCCAAGTGTCAGCTGTACAAAAATCGTTCCAACCGCATAAATGTTCAGATAGCTTTCTGCGTATCCCAGCGTATTTTCACTGGCGCCAAACATCATCAGTAAAGGACGCTTAAATACAAGCACCAGAGCTGTCAAAACAACAGCGGTAATCACCAGTGCAGAAAAACAGTTTCCCAGTATCTTCTCTGCACCCTCATTATCCTTTTTTGCCCATCAGAATACTGGCTCTTGGTGCGCCTCCCATTCCCATCAGTGCCGCAAATGCAGAGACGATCATAATAATCGGAAAACCATACACCAAGTCCGGTAAGTGCTGCCGCACCCTCTCCCGGAATATGTCCGATATACATCCTGTCCACCATATTATAAAGTGCATTGACCACCTGTGAGATAATAGAAGGCACTGCCAGTACGAATAACAAGTGTCCGATCGGCTCCTTCCCCAGATCCACCTCTTTTGACATTTTCAGTTTCATAATGATGACTCCTTCCCTTTTGCCCGTTCTTCAAATCGCGCAAAAATCTTCTCCATTGTATTGGCCATATTTGCAATATCCTCTTCGGGAATCCCCTCAAGGATCTCCTGATCGATCTTCCGCTTGATTCCTCCAAGCTGTTCGATCACAGGAAGTGCATGTTCTGTCAGCTTTAGATGCTGCACTCTCTTATCATGGTCATCTGCCACACTGATGATCATCTCCTTCCCCAGCAGCACATCTACACTTCTGCATACAAGCGCCTTGGAAACGCCGAGACATGTACATAACTGACTGTTCGTATCGATTGAAGGATTATTTGCCAAAACAGCAAAATTGATATTTCATTCGGAGAATATGTCTCATTTCCCAACATTCTCCCAAACTCATCTGCATACACTTTCCTGATCTTCATAAACACAGAAATCATACCTTCCACTGTCATCTCTGCGCTCATTTTTCCACCTCCATTTGTTTACTTGTAAACTTTCTATTAGTATATCACGTTTCACAGAATTGTCAATTTTATATCACACACTTTTTTCTAAATTTTATAGTGACATTTCAAAAACTCTATAGTATTATACTAAAAGTGATGTGCTTCACGTAAGTTTTTCATCATAATGAGCGGAAGTGTCGGAACTGGCAGACGAGCAAGACTAAGGATCTTGTAAGCATTGCGCTTGTGTGGGTTCAAGTCCCATCTTCCGCATATTATAAAAAGGTATGATTCCATGTTCGGAATTATACCATTTTTTGCTTTATAAATTTTCATGTTCTTTGCTTTTTAATAGTTTCAACAAACTATAACATAGGAGGTTTTTCTATACTCCAGGTAACGCTACGGCTTTGCATCAACCCTTCCACGCTGCGTTAAATATCCCGTCATAAATAAAAGACTCCAGACGTTCTCTAAAGACTGATACATTTCCGGATAGATCAGCTCCTGATGAATCTCTTTTATGATTTCCCCGCCGGCAAGCAGAGTTTCAATCTCACGCTTGGTTTTAAGATTGTCGGACATTTGAATAAATTTCTTGACGGCATCATTACTGCTGGTGTTGATCCAATAGTTTTCCGGAAACACATTTACATAGTCTTGAAATATCATTTGCTCATAATACCCATTTTCAAATGCCTTTGCTAATGGAACATCATATTCATCAATTAAAAGAATTACTTTTAATCTATAATGCTTCTCTAATAATTTTGACAATATTTTCAGTCCACCGCAAAATACAGTTTCGCTCATATTACTGTCCAAAAGTTCTCTATATACAGATTTATCATGTTCGCTCAGGTATTCACTATCTGATAGAAACTGGAATTCTTCCGCTGTTCTTTGCATAATCTGAACTGCAAAATCAAATGCATCCTCATAAGCAGCAGCATTGATTCCTTTAAGGGAAATTGAAATAACCGGATATTTCCCCATATACGCTTCACAAAGCTTTGTATCTTTTGAAATTTCCAACCCATCAAAGATACTCTTCTCTCCTTCTATGGCAAAAGGTAGTTTCCAGCCGTCAATACCTTTGTAATTCTCCTACCAGTAACCTTAGATATCCTAATCCCATAAAACAAAAGCACTTACAGTTTCCTGTAAATGCTTCTCTCATTATGCGGAAGATGGGACTTGAACCCACACGATCGCATTGATCACAAGATCCTTAGTCTTGCTCGTCTGCCAATTCCGACACTTCCGCATAGCGACACAAAATAATTACTATCTCGCATCACGCAAGAATGATAATAACATCTTCCCACGGCAATGTCAACATGATTTTGAAATTTGTAGGAATTATTTATACACTTAGAACAGTTTGGGAGAAATGTAAAGATAGAAAATTATGACGATGGCGTCTTAGATTTATTTCTGATATAATACATAACAGAAAATACACTACAGATGATTATTGGAAAAATATAAACAGAAGAAGGAACAACAGTTATGGAATCAAGAGTAGAAAAAGCGGCAGAAAGAAAAATGTGTGGCTACAATTGTGCGCAGGCAGTAGCGTGCACGTATTGTGATCTGGCGGGAATTGATGAAGAGACGGCTAGGAATCTTACTCAGGGATTTGCGGTAGGAATCGGCGGCAGCATGGAAGCTACCTGCGGAGCTGTCATCGGAGCGGTCAATGTACTGGGACTGATCAATAAAAATCCGCAGAAGACCATGCAAGGGTCCAGAAGGATAATTCAGAGCTTCAAGGAGCAGAACGGAACCGTGATCTGTAAGGAATTAAAAGGTATCAACGATGGCATTGTAAAGAGAGAATGCATCGACTGCGTCAGAGATGCAGCGGCTTTACTGGAAGCAGAATTACCGGAAATGTAATCAGATCATACAACAGACAGGAGGAAAATAATATGAAGAGAGTATTTCTGGCAACAGTATTATGTGTTGTCAATGCCGTAGGATTATGTGCCTGCCAGGGACACAATAACGGAGCATCCACACAGAATATGCAGGAGCGGGATTTCGCGGATATGACGGAAGGTTATGCCCGCCGAAACCGGTAGTACCGTAGAGGTGTGACAGCATGAGTACGAAGGAAACTTCAGCGGATAAAACTAAATACCGTCTGGCGGAAGCGGCGAAAAAGTGTATGGCTTCGTCCGGCACCGATGCCATGACAGTGACGCAGATCGTGCAGACCTGCGGCGTGACGAGGCAGACCTTTTACCGGAATTTTCAGGACAAATATGACCTGATCAACTGGTATTTCGACAAGCTCTTACTGGAATCTTTTGCCCAGATGGGAGACGGACTTACTGTATACGAAGGACTGACCAGAAAGTTTGAATTCATTCAAAATGAGAGAGTCTTTTTTGCTGGGGCATTCCGATCGGATGATCATAATTCTCTAAAGGAACATGACTACGAGCTGATCCTGAATTTCTATACACAGCTGATCAGGCGTAAGACCGGCAGACAGCCTGAAGAGAACCTTTTATTTCCCTTGCAGCTTTATTGCAGAGGATCTATTGATATGACTGTGGAATGGATTTTCGCTCCGGAAGGGAGAGAACGCCGGAGCAGATGGCGGCGCTGTTGGTAAGTGCACTTCCTATGCCGGTGACAGAATTATTTACAGCAG
>ENA-OPYU01000556-OPYU01000556.1-human-gut-metagenome-genome-assembly--contig:-NODE-556-length-14552-cov-4.011924_pt1 | contig 14552 bp, 13 predicted proteins | sample MGYA00242637_ERZ504482 | MGnify/ENA primary metagenome ERZ504482 (study PRJEB26092, sample SAMD00036237) | human gut metagenome | host: Homo sapiens | study: EMG produced TPA metagenomics assembly of...
GTACTTGGAAATACACTTCAAATGAAGATGGTACAGGTTCTTTCACATTCAAGAGTAATGGCGGTTTAATATGGGATGATGGAGAAGAAACTACTTCAAACCACACTTATCAATTAAATGGTAGTGAATTGAAAATCATCTTCAATGACAACGATGATTATACTTTGGGAACATTTACTATTGCCGGAAACAATGCAACATATAAATATTATTGGTATGATTATGCAACCAATAAGAAGCATAATGACAAAGAATGTACGATGTCACTCACAAAGCAATAAATATTGATAGCCTTAAACGACAAAAGCCAGCCTATCCAATTACGGATAAGTTGGCTTTTTCAATTCTAAACAAACATCTATTAACTACAAAACTATGAGTTTTACAAGCATATTCATAGATGCAAAGAACACAAAACAATAAAGCAGATTTTTCAGCAGGTAGATTTTTGAAAGGATATAGCTTTATATACCTATTACCGATTTCTATACCTATACGATATTACGCAATGAAAGTGCAATATATGAATACTTTTTCAGTAGAAAGGAAGCTACACTATGCTATTATACACTATATCATTAGACAGGTAAAAAACTGATAGTCAAAAGCAAAACTATTAAAAAGAATCATTGCATAACAGTATGATATTTACTAACTTTGTGGTGCAGTTCAAGGCTGCAAAGAGATTATTAATTTATTGTTAAATACTTCTTGTTTTATCTCTGAGTTAAACTGAGAGTTAAACCGCTTTATTTGAGTGGAAAAGTAGATATAAGCTAACTGCCTTAATATTAATTCATTTAGTAATAAAGTTAGTCCGGTTAGCGCACCTGCTTTGGGAGCAGGGGGTCGTGGGTTCGAATCCCGCTACCCCGACAAAAGAAAAAGACTTTGATAATCAGTGATATTAAAGCTGTTTTCAAAGTTTTTTTATTATAAAATCTTCATTTTATTGATTGAAAAAATGGAGTTTTTGCTCATCAATGGATACAAAACTTATCCTTTAATTTTAATCAGTATGGCAATTCTCAAAGACTAACAATTTTCAAAGCAAAAGTTTTAAAGGATGGCAGACATAAAATTAGAGTGGCCGTTTACCATAAGCAGGAAACTTGCTATATTATCATTCGGTTTATCATAGATAATCTCTTCCAGTTCAAGAACGGAGAGGTGGTAAAACGCTCGGATGCCGCAATGATAAATACAAAATTGCGTAATCTTCTCAATAAGTAATCAGGAAAGACTAGACAAAATAGATAATTCTGGTATCTATTCATGCACACAGTTGAAGGATCTTATCTTAAGGGAATCTGTGGGGATGTTCCAGAAATATTTTGAATGTTGTAACGGACTATCTGAACGGAAAACTTACAGATTCGGGAATCGGTTGTCTATCTCATGAGCACCATCAATGCCATGACCATAAATGAATAAAAGGTGATATTCAATAAGAAATTTTGCATAGCCTTAGCAAATTACGGACTCATTTCAAATTATGATAAAGAAGACTTAGAATTCACCTCCTTTGTCTCAAACCCTAGTCCGGCTAATCAGAGCTTGTCTTTACTTCTGAATCTTTGTATACCAAAGCTGGACTTATCAAAAATATCCATTAACAATCAATCTAGTCTATAAAACTATAGCTCCAACCCAAGGATTAGCATTCCAGAACATTATTTTTATCCCAAATTAATTTTTTTAAGCAAAATGTTTTTTTATTATATAAATTTGATTAGCTTTGAGAAGCAAAAACAAACCGTTTTAAATATTCAAAAATTAAACGACCATGAAAAAACATTTGTTGTTCTTGTTGGCATGCCTGTTCCTTATGACAGGAACGGTAATGGCAAAAATTGTAAAGGGGCGGGTTATAGACTCGTCTGACAAGGAACCCATCGTGGGAGCGTCCATTTTTGTCAAAAGTACAAAACAGGGGACAATCACTGACATTGAAGGTCATTTTTGCCTTGGAAATCCCCGACAATGTCAAAACAATCACTGTTTCTTTTGTCGGTATGACAACTCGCGAAGTTGCTATCACTCCCGGAGAAATGACAATCGAGCTTACGGCAGAGAGCCAGGCACTTGACGAAGTTGTTGTTGTCGCTTACGGCACGCAAAAAAATGTCTTCGATTACCGGTGCCATCACCCAGGTCAGAAATGAGGAACTCCTGAAACGTCCTGTGACATCCGTCACTTCAGCCCTTGAAGGCTCCACACCGGGTATTACGGTCACAGGCAACTACGGCTCGCCTGGAAGTGACCCCACAGTGCTTATCCGAGGTATCGGCACAGTAAATGGTAGTACCTCTCCCCTCTATGTGATAGACGGCGTTCCGTACGGAGGAAACATCTCTGACCTTAATATGGAGGATATTGAAACAATGTCCATTCTGAAGGATGCCGCTTCGGCCGCACTCTATGGCAACCGGGCTTCAAACGGAGTGATTCTGATCACAACCAAAAAGTCAAAGAGTGAACGTATCCAGTTCAATTTCAAGACCAACCAGGGCTGGTACGAACGTGCCCTGCCGGAATATGAGCGTACCAATCCCTTCCAGTTCATGGAGGTTGAATACCAGAACGCAGCCAACGCATTCGTACACGGCGGAGGTGACCGTACGGACAAACAGGCAATTTTAAATGCCGTGAACAGCACACTTATTCCCGACAGACTTTATGTCAACATCTTCAACAAACCAGACGACCAGCTTTTCACCCTCGATGGGAAAATGGCTGCCGACGCCTCTATCATTGACGGGTATGCCGGCGATTTGGACTGGTTTGACCAGGCCACACGCAAAGGATATCGTTCGGAATACCAGTTCTCGGGATCGGGTGCTACAAGCAAGAGCGACTATTACTTCTCACTCTCCTATCTTGATGAGAACGGATATATGAAAGATTCCGGGTTTGACCGTCTGACAGGACGCATGGCTGTCAACATCAAACCTGTGAAATGGTTACGGGCCGGCATGAGCATCAACGCCTCACATCAGAAGTTCCAGAACACGTCAAACGGTGTCGGGGACGGCTCGTCATCATACAGCAATCCTTTCTATTTCTGCCGCTATATGGCTCCCATTTACCCGGTACACTCGCACTATACGGAAACTGGAACGGTATATGACAATGCCGGAACCCCCATACAGGTGAATAAGGGGGATTATGTGCTTGACGGTGCCGGAAACCCGCAATGGGACGGCGGAAGCTATATCATCTACGACCAGAACGGAAACCCTCAGGAGGTCATAACCCGCAATCAGAACCGTGACCGCCACGTGATATGGGAGTCGGAATTGAATGATAGTCGGACAATACGCAATACACTCAACGGGATAGGTTATCTTGATCTCGTGCTGCCCTACGGCTTTACCGCAACCCTTAAAGCAAATGTGAACACACGTAACAGCGATTATTACAAATACGAGAATGCGGTCATCGGTGATGCACGTGGTACTGTTTCCGAGGACGGTTCCATCTCGGGTCGCAACGGGGCTCTTGCCAAAACCCTCTATACCTACAAGAACTGGACTCTACAGGAGCAGCTGCGCTGGAACATGACCTATAATGACAGACATAACATCGAAGTCCTTCTTGGGCCACGAGAACTACAGCTATCGTTATGACTATACCTATACAAGCAAGACCAACGAGGCTTTTCCAAACAGGTATGCGCTTTCCAACTTCTCTGAAATGGCAAGTATCTCGGGATACAAAACCCGCTACCGCACTGAATCCTATCTGGCGCGCGTACAGTATGGATATGACAACCGGTACAATATCGAAGCCTCATTCCGCCGTGACGGTTCCAGCCGTTTCGCAAAGGAATCACGGTGGGGAAACTTCGGTTCGCTGGGTGCCAACTGGGTCTTCAGCAACGAGGAGTTTATGAAAAAATATAGATGGCTCAATCAGGGCAAGTTGCGGGCAAGCTGGGGACAGGTAGGTAATGATTCCGGCTCCGGTTACTACGCATATTATGGCCTTTACGGATCATGGACCCAGAATTCCAAGCCGGCATACGTTGTAAGTCAGAATCCGGCAAGAGACCTGCATTGGGAAACCGGAGAATCATGGGGCGCAGCTGTTGAAGGACGTCTGTTCAACCGACTGAATCTCTCCGTTGAATATTTTGACAAAGGAATAAGGACCTTATTTTCAGCGTATATGCCCCCAGTTCAGCAGGAGGTACCAGCACAGGTTCCTCCACATCAACCACAGACAGGAACATAGGTACAATCTCCAACCGCGGCTGGGAGATCTCCGCTGATTTCGATATCGTGAAGAGCAAGGATTGGACTGTCAGCGTATCCGCAAACCTTACCACCACCAAGAACAAGATCGTCAAACTTCCCGAACAGAATAAAAAGAAAACCGTATATCCCATTGATCCATCAGGAAAGCTTGGACAAAGGGAGGACCTGCCTGTCGGCATAACTTCCGGCAGCTATCTCATCTCCGAAGGCAAGTCACGATATGACTACTATACATACCATTGGGCAGGAGTGGACGAGATGGATGGACAGTCGCTTTACGAGGCAAATCTTAATGATTATTATATTGTACTTCCTGACGGGTCACAGCTTGGTGGCAAGCAGAAACTCAACGATGAAGGAGAACTGATGTGGGACGCCAACGGCAATCCCGTCCAGGGAGCCACCGAGCTTGCTCCCGAGAACTACAGGCTGATCAACGGGAAATATTATGTGCTCAAGACCACCTATGCCCAAAAGAAATGGGCAGGCAGCGCGCTTCCTACCACATACGGTTCCTTCTCGGCAAACATACGCTGGAAGAACATCAACATATCTGCAATGTTCACCTATTCGCTTGGTGGAAAGATATACGACAGCCCTTATTCCAGCCTGATGACACCCGGACAAAGTGCCGGAAATTACCATGTGGACCTGTACAACAACGCCTGGCGGATCAACGACAGGTCCAATGCCATGATAACCACTTACAAGAATGCCTATGATGACGCCTACAATGCTGCTATTGCAGCAGGCCAGACTACATCAGAGGCGAACTATGCCGGATATTATGCGGCAAACAAGGCTGTGGACGGCAATGGACGTATCAATCCCAACACCAATCCCGAGATCAATAATCTGACCAGTACCGACAATAATGCTGGAAGTGACCGCTGGTTGGTCAGCCGTAACTATCTTTGCTTTAAGAATCTAAATATAAGTTACACTCTTCCGAAAAGATGGACAGCAAAGGTCAACCTTTCCACTGTCCGTTTCTTATTCTCGGCCGAGAACATACACCTCTGGTCGGCCCGTAAAGGTATGAACCCCATGATGGGAATAGGTGGCGGCCAGAGCAATTATCTGGTTCCGGCCCGTGTCTTCACATTCGGTATTAATGCAACCATTTAACATTTGGAAAGATGAAAAAGGATATATAATATAGTTTCAATGGCAATTCTGCTTTTCTGTACAGCAGCCTGTTCAGATTCGTATCTTGAACTCAGTCCGGAATCAAGCGTTTCAGACGAGGTGATTTTTGAGAATGCCGATGCCGCACAATACGCCGTGAACGGACTGGGTCGGATCATGAGCACACAGTACCTGGACACACAGGGGTACAACGGAGAAGGTACCGTTTATGCGTATCAGGGCGAATATCCTGGAGATGTGATACAGAAAGGCAGCTACACCGGCTGGCAGAATCTCGCGAAAGGCAACTATTTTACCAGCAGTACGAACAGCAACATCCATGTAACATGGTACTACTATTACAAACTCATCAGAAATGCTAACCAGATTCTAGACAACTGCAAGACGGGGCTTGCCAACGTGGCGGAGCAACGTAAATGGGACTATATAAAGGCACAGGCGCTGGTCTACCGTGCCTACTCCTACACCATGCTCTCACAGCTGTACAGTCGAAGATGGACAGATGCAGACGGCTTGCAGCGCGGTCTTGTACTGCGTACCACAGTAAACAATGACGAAATGCCATGCTCCACTATGGCGGAGACATTCGAACTGATCTACCATGACCTTGATGAGGCCATCAGCCTTTTCACATCATGCGGATACGATCGGCCTGTCGATGTGGACAAGAGGTGGATGGCGAACCTTGATGTGGCCCATGCCGTCTATTCACGGGCAGCTCTTATACGTAATGACTGGCAGACGGTCATCACCCATTCACAGGAAGCTCGCAGGAACTACTCCATCATGACTCCCGATGAGTATAAGGCAGGATTCAACACAGCCAATCAAGAATGGATATGGGAGGTGTTCGAGGATGACACACAGCCTGTTCATTACTATTCATTCTATAACTATATGAGCGCCAGCTGTCTCGGTTCTGCATCCCGCACTTATCCACCATGTATAAGCAAACAGATAGTAGATCCGATTGATCCCGCAGACAAGCGGCTCGCCATTTATGCCATTCCGACTCCGGAAGAAGTGGGCGATGTTTCCAAAGTCAGCGGCTCGGGTAAGGTGACCAAAGGTGATTTCTACAACCGTGTGAAGAAGGAGTTCGCCGGACGCATATACAGCACCACGACAATCTTCTATTATCTCTCCACCAAGTTCATTGTAAAATCCGGGACAGGAGACGGATGTATTCCTATTTTCCGTGCCGCTGAAATGATGTATAACGAGGCGGAGGCACAGTACCGTTTAGGTAACGAACAGGCCGTACGCGCACTTCTTGAGCAGACCGTCAAGCCTTATAATGCGGATTATACCTGCACAAAAAGTGGTGACAGTCTTTGGGAGGAGCTTAAAGCATACCGTAAATTTGATCTCTGCAACGAAGGCCACAGCTGGTTCGACCTAAAACGCTGGGGAGACCCGATGGTCCGCAAAACCTGGGCAGAAGGCGGAAGCTGGGCCACTTATTTTGCCGAGAAGAACACCACAACCGGAGGAAACTACGGTCCTGCCGATAAAAATGCATGGACTGCGGTTATTCCAACCATGGAAACCAATTACAATTCCCTTGTTTCCAATGTTGAAAAAATCAAGTCTGACGGTACTTGGGATCGGAATTGAGATTTCTATTTAATTTAAATATATAAAGGACGCGGATATTCTTTGCGTCCTTTATACTGTAACAACCATATACTATTCTTCACACAACATTGTTTGATCATGTAATGTTCTTATAGAAAGTCGGTAATTTGCACTCCATTTTTTTCGTCGTTTGTGCATTAAATAGCACCTTTGCAGAAAAATTGGATAAAATCAGATACCGTCTTGTATATAACCGCCAGAACACACTAAACAGGCAAGGCACGACCCTTGTACAGGTTGAAGCCTATTTAAACCAAAGAAAAATCTACCTGAAGACAAACGTGTACCTCAAACCAGAGTGCTGGAGCCGTGAAGGGGCACAAGTCATTAACCATCCCCAGTCAAATGAGTTGAACGCAATGCTCTATGAATACATCCTGTATCTGCAAGGCATAGAGTTGGGGTATTGGAAACGCGGAATACCTGCCACACTCTCTTTACTGAAAGATGCCGTCAAAAAAGAAAAGTGCCGTGAATGTCAGCTTCTCCATTTTCGCCAAATCAGCCATTGACAATTCGGACAAGAAGCAGTCCACCAAGGACAACCTGCACTCGACACTGGCGGTCCTGCATGATTTTTGCTCCGGGCTGGACTTCAAGGATCTTACCTATACATTCTTTCGTAATTTTGAACAATACTTAAGAGAAAAGGGCAATGCGGTCAATACCATATACTTATATTTTATTTAAATTTCATTTCTATTTCACAATACTTTCTTTTAACAGAATGGAGGGTTGTATGCCAAAATACGCCTTAAAACTATGGGAGAAATGTGAGAAACTTTCAAATCCTAAATCCAATAGAAATTCTGACGGCTTGATTTTCTTTTCTTTAATGAGTACATAAGCTTCTTCCAGTCGCTTTGTCAACAACCATTTTCCGAGTGTCGTACCAAACACTTTTAAGAAGTCTCTGCGGAATGTAGATAAGCTACGTCCAGAAGCCTGCGCCAGTTGTTCCAATGGCAGGTTATCCTGATAGTGACACTCCATGAAATCTTTCAAATTAATTCTCTGCAAGCTGTTCATACGAGAAAACCAATTATGTAATCCCGGACGGAGATAGGTCAGGACATTTATGCACTCCTGTATCTTGAGATAAGTCAATGGTTGGTTAGCCCGGAAATTATTATCAACACCAGCTTCAATGCCTGATATCAGACCCTGAAGGAGTACATGATTGGTTACTGTCATTACATTTATATCTTCATTTTCTGCATCTGTCATAGCCGGAGACGTAGCACGTAACAGATATTCTGTTACAGCCTCTTCCGATATGCGGATATGTACTACTTGCATGAAACTCTCCGTGTGAAATGAAATATGTTCGTTACGGGCCAATATCCAGCCGCATCCTTTGCTCAGCGGGTGATTAATCCCTGACACACACATTGTTCCTTCTCCCGAATAGACATATAAGAATCAAAAAATCATCAAATTGGAATTTCATAAGCCGCCCGTTGGTGAAATTCATCTTATACATAATAGGATAGTCTGGAATCACTTTTATTTTTCATTGTGAATCTCCTTTATTGATTTGGTTACCTTTAAAGCGATATGCGAGGTTGCAATATGATTGCAAAACCATGTACCGATGCAACAAGCAACGATGATAATTCCGGTTGTATAGAGCATATTTCCCAATCCGGTCAAGGGAGAAAGCACTCCACCGAACAGGAACATCAAAAATCCAAGCAATGCAGAGGCGTTTCCGGAGTTCTTTCTCTCCAAATCAAGGGCAAGTGTTGTAGAACTGGGCAATATTACTCCCAGGAAGAGCATAAAAACAAACAGCGATACTTCCACCGGCCACACGGAAGTGGAGAAAAATAAAGCTGCGGCTACAAACAAACTCATTATCCCGAATCCTATAGAACCTACACGCAATGCATCGGTTGCGTCATGGAATAATGAAACCGTCAGACTGCCCAGCATTATGGCTATCGCATTGGCACCGAAACACAGGCTGTACGCCAGCGGGGACATGTTAAAATGCTCCTGAAAGATAAAGGGAGAAGCAGCAATATATGTAAACATTACCCCCATAGCGAACGCCTGTACCAATACATAGCGCATAAACTGAGCATTTTGAAACACAGGTATATAATTCCGAAATGTGGCAAACACACCGCAATGTTGTTGCTCGTTATTCAAGGACTCTTTAAAAAACGGCCAATGCCATAATCAATAATATGCCTATCAATACCAATATCCAGAAAATACCTTTCCAGTCAGTCACTTCCAATAAAACCACCCCCCGAATACGGGGGCACAAACCGGGGCAATGCCTTGCACGGAGCTAAGCATAGAAAAAAATGCGAGTAAGCTCTCTCCCTTCGTAGAGATCCGTGGACGATGGATTTGGAAATAACTACTCCACCGGCTCCGGACAATCCTTGTAGCAATCGGAAGAAGATAAATACATATATATCCGAAGCGTATAAACAACCTATTGTGGATATACAAAACAGGACAAGGGAGGCCATTAATGGTTTTTTTACGTCCATACTTGTCACTCAACGGCCCGATAACCAACTGCCCGACGGCCAGTCCAACCATACTAAAAGTCAGGCTAAGCTGTATGAGCGATGCCGTAGTATCAAAATATCCTGCCAGCACCGGAAGGGCTGGCAGGTAAAAAGTCGGTCACAAACGGACCAAAAGCTGAAACAATCCCGATAACAACCAGGATATACAGTTTTGAGTTTAAAGTTTCTTTCATCATAATTTATTTATACTTTTATTTTCTGCTGCAAAGTTCATAACATTCTGTCACATCCTTTTGTCCATTTCCATGTCTGGATTGTCCGGATAGTAACCAAATGTTGATTAGAGAAATCTATTTTAGTCTGACTTTCTCCTGTAAACGGCTTTGAAGCTGAGAGACAAATTTGTTATTGTCCATTTCGTGATATTTGCAAGCAGATAAACAATAATCCGTAAAATCCTTTTATATTTGTATGAACTTACTTGTATTATATTCGATGCCAATTAATAAAGATATGACAAACAAGTTTGGAATATGTCCTTCCACCGGACATTTATCCGTATTATTTCCGGAAAAGGAAGCGGAACGTACTCCCTCAAATAAGATTTTTCTCGCTATAGTCTTACAAGGTGGAGCCATGATTGAAATTGACGGGAAGAACCATTTAATATATACCGGGACATTGATATATCTGTATCCAAACCATCTGGTCAGACAAATATCTCATACAGAAGATTTGCTACTTGAATATCTTTGGTTCGAGTTTGAATTCCTCTCGGATTTTCCTTTATTACTAAAGGCAGATATTTCAGAATATGTAGGAAAAAATCCTTGCTTACAGTTAAAAGATAAAGAGAGGCAACTGGTGAAGAAATACTATGACCTGATAGCTGAACGTTATCAGGAAAGCAATGAGTACATTGCCATTACCAAAGGATTGCTGTTTTCCTTTATTCTTGAAATCAGCAGGTTATATTCCGGTAAAAATGTGTCGGTATCAAATACACGACAAGACGAATTGACAGATCATTTCTTCTTTCTACTCCATCAGCATTACAAGAAAGAACGGTCTGTTTCATTTTACGCCGATAAATTATATATATCGGATAAGTATCTGATGCGTGTACTGAAGAAATCCACTGGACAGACTTTTCATTTTTGGGTAATTGAGTTTATTATGCGTGAAGCCAAGCTGTTATTACGTTCAACGACCATCAGTATTACCGAAATATCGGAAAAATTGAATTACCCGAACCCTTCATTCTTCTCCCGCGTATTCCACCAGTATGTGGGAATGACCCCAAAAGAGTTCAGGAATCAGTGACCCTGAAATATTCTATGGTCATAGACTTCTAAAGGCAAATGGCTTGACATTTACAGACAAGAGCTAATTGTCCGAAATGACGACTTTTGCTACCGTAAACAATTTAATATTTGATGATATATGGTAGCAAAATGTTTAAAAAAAATCTTGCTCCTTCTTTTTATAACAGGAGCGATACAGGCCAATGCCCAGAAAGGAAAGAAAAGTGAATTGCAACAATGGAAAGATTTCATTGAGAATGCACGTTTAATAGCCAGACAGGAACGACACTTGATGGATTCGATTGTCCATATAAAGGCCGAAAATGCTTTGCAAAGGAAAGAGTTTGTACTGGAAAGTGACGAACTGACACTAAAGCATGGTGAACATGGATATGTAAATTCTACCACCAACTTCATTGCCTTGCATGACGGGAGAGCGACCGTGCAAATCTCACCGTTCCAATCAGGCGGCGGTCCCAACGGCGTGGGTGGTATCACAGTGGAAGGCACTCCGACCGGATTGAAAATGGAAACAGACAAGAAAGGCATCACCCGCCTTTCCATGAATGTCACCGGAAATGGTATATCGGCACAAGTTACAGTGACACTCAGTCCTTCGGACAACCGTGCCACAGCAACGATTATCCCCAATTTCAATTCTCTCAATGTTACATTGGACGGGCAACTGGTTCCGTTCAAGGAAAGTTCCGTATTTAAAGGAACAACTTTCTGATCATTAAACAAACTAACCAAGAAAAGTATGACAGCTAAATTGTACATAGGGGTATTCATGCTCCTGGCAGGAACCCTATACTCCTGCCAAAAAGATGAAGAAGTGAATAAACTGGATGCCGACTACCGCGTAATGACTGATTATGATCCGGAAACGGATTTCAGTCAGTTCCGGTCATATTATCTGGCAGACAGTATTCTGTTTATCGGACAAGATAAAATATTACAATATCTTGACAAATCTTGAACACCTGTCACCATAACATGCAGGAACGGGGTTACAGTCGTGCAGCAAGCAAGGAGAAGGCCGACTTGGGATTACACCAGTACCTACCATTTTGTGGGATACACCGCTTCACCTTATTGGTGGCGGGGATTTTCCGGTTATTGGAGTCCTTTTTATTGGGAGAACAGAGTTTGGAGGTCGCAACCGGCTCGTTGGAGGAAAATTCCAAAAACGTACACCAATACACAATGAAATACAAAGGGCGGCTTGAAAAACCCGAAGAGTTTGGAAACATGGTTATCCGGTCGTTACCCAACGGAGAAGTTCTCCGGTTAAAAGATGTGGCAACCATTAAGCTGGGTGCACAAAACTATGTTATCAACGGACAGATAGACGGGCATCCGGCAGCCACTTGCATGATATTTCAAACGGCAGGTTCCAATGCCAATGAAGTAGTGGGTGAAATAAACGATTATCTCGAAATTATAGAGAAGGAACTTCCAAAAGATGTCAAAATTGCCCATCTGATGAGTACAAAGGATTTGGGGATGCAAGTATCCTTTAGGCTCACTACGTATCTATAATTTTGTACATGTGGATGTATAACTCGTACAAAAGCGTGCTTTGTACCACAGAAAAACACTGCTCCACTACACTTCCTACATCTTGCAGGTGCTCCGTTTTATGGAAGCTGTTGGGGCTACTGATTTTTATACTGCTTCCAGTTCAACCGTTCCATTTGATCAATAAAAAAACGACTTTTAATTATCATTTATTTGTGTGGCAAAATCGAATCTATACTTCCTCTTGCTTCCAAAGAGGACTTCATTTCATTGATTAACAACTCGGAAAATAAATAAGCTATAAATAATAATTTTGACTTCTTTGTGTCTTGCTTGTTATTAGTTCCCAATATATACCCAACATTTGGGATTAGTTGGATCTCAGAACTACTCCTGTAACCGTCATACTGTTGTGAATACACAACTCAATCCGTCTGCTTTCAATTTTTTGCATACATTACTGTATTTTTGTATTCTGAAGCAAAGCGATGTTTTGATTGGAATTCACGGTTTTAATACTCTTGACCGAATAAAATCCGTTTTTCAGATAACGCGTACTTATGAGCTCTATATATTAATCCACTGGCACTTTTATCCATCCCGTAGGATAGATATCCGGGGTTTCGGAATGCTGAAACCAACGGCTAGGCACAATTACCGTTTTGTCTATACTAGGATTTAACCATGCTCCCCACCAGCTGAATGTACTGTTGCAGATGATGTGATGCTTGCAATGACTCATAAGCATCATATCCTGCCAACTGTCTTCACCTGTATTCCAATCAATATATACCGCATTTTGCAATGGAAGATTTTCTCTTACCCAAACAATGTCATCCGGAAAAAATATAGTAGGACGGAGAGGTAACCCTTTTGCTCATTTCCGCTATTGCGTTTTGATAGTAAGGTAACTGGCATACACTTCCAGTAGTAGCCCAATGTTTGGGTTGCAAATAATCTCCACGACGAATGTGTAGAGAAACTGCGTTTTCATCCTTATCCAAAATGTCAAGCATATCAAGACTTCTACTGTTGGCTTTGCTTCTGTCAAAAGTGAAAGCTTCCCTGACCTCATCCTTTATATCTGCAAAGAAACGTTCCGACTGATAAAACCCTTTAAAATAAAGTAAAGGCCAAAAGTATTTCTTTCAAAGCCCTTAACTATTGGGGGCTTGTTTCCGTTCATATATTTTTTGAAGAAAAGAAATTCGATAATTTTTTCAGAGGCCGGTTTATACAAAATTCTGTATGGGGCAGCTTGAATACACGATGCATTTCATATCCGTAGTGCACTTTATAATGCATCATGTCCGAAAGGTCTATGCGCACCTTTGGATAGTACTTTTTCATCCGCAAATAAAAGCATAAATAAACATTTGATTTCCCAACCCACCTGTCACTTTTATAAGTCTCATATTTCTTTGTCATTTTTTGTTATCTGCAATATTTCAATTTGCATTTCGACATTGTTTATGCATAAATTGAAATGCAAAGGTATTGATTTTATCAGAGTCTACAAATATCTTAAAAAAGTATTGTAAATGTTTACTTGGAAATATTGTTTCCCTTATAGCAGTTTACTATCTCGTTATTATATAGTGAATTAACCGTATGAAAGATATGAAGTAAAATTTAGAAGAAAATCAGAAGATATTATGATATATCGGTTGTCTTTCTGTGGTACAGCATGTAAGTAATGTTTTTAATGGAAGTGAGTTACTTCGTCAACGGAATAAAATTTTCCAAGTTTACTCTCATTAGAATTCTTGCGATATTTCTTCAAAAATGTCGAATTCTGTCCCCCCAAAAAGGTAGAGTGAATCTCTGAAAGTTTTGTACTTTAGCTATATTCTTGTTAGGATATTTCTCTCTTTCTTGCTTTTAAATTTTATTTACGAAAAACGCCTAAAAACAAAAAAGTAAACTAATATGGAACTTTAAGTGTGAGTTTGTTGGCTGATTTTACGTTGCTTACTGAATACTTTTTGATTAGGTTTTATCTCATGCCGTACCCTTTTTTCACTTGGTATAAGGTCTTTCATCAATGTTTCGACAATTTTACTGAATGATTAAAATTAAATATTGTATATTTATATTGTCTTGGAATCGTATATTTAATACAGGCCTTAGGTCCCTCTTTTAAGTGACAAGTTTAGTTTTATCAATTATATATGATATCTTTGCAACTTTA
>ENA-OPYU01000557-OPYU01000557.1-human-gut-metagenome-genome-assembly--contig:-NODE-557-length-14551-cov-5.860372_pt1 | contig 14551 bp, 16 predicted proteins | sample MGYA00242637_ERZ504482 | MGnify/ENA primary metagenome ERZ504482 (study PRJEB26092, sample SAMD00036237) | human gut metagenome | host: Homo sapiens | study: EMG produced TPA metagenomics assembly of...
CAAGATCACTTTCTGTCAATTTAAGTGTTTATGCAGGACCTGCGGCAGGAATGTTCGATACCATTCCATACATTATTATGGTTGCTGTTCTTGCAGTGGTATCTTACATGAAATATAAAAATGTAAAAGTCAGAGGATATAAATTTGAATAGGAGTGTGGAACATGAGTAAATCAGCATTGATCATTGTAGACATGGTACGTGATTTCACAGATCCAAACGGGCTGGTCTATTATCCGCAAAACAGAGAAATCTTACCTCAGATCCGGAAAGTACTGGATAAATGCCGCGAAAAAGGTCTGTTGATCGTGTTTATGCAGCATTGCAATCGAAAAGGAAAAGTCGACAGAAAAGCTCAGGCGATGCGGCCAAACTGTATCGAAGGGACTTTTGGGGTGGAGATCGATCCAATGCTTCCGGTAGATGAAGAAAAAGATTATGTCATTCAGAAGAGGCGATACAGTGGATTTTTTGGAACAGATTTGGATCTGGTTTTGCGGGAAAATGGAGTAGAGAATGTGATTATCGTAGGAACGAAAACAAACTGCTGCATTCGTGCAACGGTAACAGATGCATTTTATTTAGACTATAATCCATATGTAGTCAAAGAATGTGTGGCAACAAATTCAGAGGTTGTTAATGAGGTTCATTTGACAGATATTGATAAATATCTTGGAGATGTAGTTGACATGAATACGTTATTTACGATGCTGGATGAAGGTAAGTTATAGGAGGAAGGCAATGAAAACAGATGTATTGACAAGCGGCTATGTGAGCATGGATCACATTATTAAGATTGATACGCCGGCAAAAGTCGGATTTACGTCTCTGGTTACGAATCAGTCGAATGCACAGATTTTTTACGGAGGATGTTCTGTGAATATTGCCTATGCGCTGTGCAGACTGGGAATGTGTGCGAAGCCGGTGCTTCGTGTCGGGGGAGATTATGAGAGCAACGGATTTAAAAAATTTCTGGAAGAGGGAAATGTCCCATTGGATGGGATTACAGAATTGCCGGAGGAAGCAACCAGTGTCTGTTATTTGATCCAGGATAATCACAATGATCATATTACGATTTTTTATCCGGGTGCAATGGACGGAAAATATGCAAAACCGCTTCCAGATGAACTGTTTGAAGATACAAAACTGGGTGTGATCACAGTTGCATCGAGACAGGACAATGAAGAATTTTTTGAAAAATGTCAGAAGCACCATGTTCCGATTGTATTTGGAATGAAAGATGATTTCGATGCATTCCCGGAGGAGTTTTTAAAACGACTTCTTACCGGAAGTAAAATTATTTTTACAAACGAAGTAGAGCGGGAGATCATCGAAAAAATTTATGGATTTGAAGATATTACGGAACTGTTTGATATTGGCGAAGTGGAAATTATCGTAACTACACTCGGCAAGGATGGAAGTCTCTGTTATATCCGGGAAGGAGATATCATCCGTCAGGAAAAGATCGGAATCTGCAAAGTGGATCATGTGGTAGATGCAACAGGATCCGGAGATGCCTATATGGCAGGATTCATCTATGGATATCTCAAGGGATATAAAGCAGAAGAGTGCTGCAGACTTGGAGGAACACTTTCCTACTTTATTCTGCAGGCAGAAGGATGCTGCACAAACGCGCCGACAGAAGAACAGTTATTAGAGAAAGCAAAAACATTTGAGTAGTGTCTGGGCGTTCATATTTTGAAAAGAGGAGAAAAAGCTATGAGCACATTATATATGGGTGCGGATCAGGAAACTGTTGCAAAATATGTGTTGTTTTCTGGAGATCCGTGGAGAGTAGAAGTTGTAAAACAGTATTTGGAAAATCCGAAAAAAGTGGCGTTTATGCGAGAGTTTAATACATATACGGGAACTTACAAAGGAATCGAAGTGACTGTGACATCGACAGGAATCGGCGCACCGTCTGCTGCGATCGCCATGGAAGAAATGTATGAGGCAGGAATGGAAGTGGCTGTGAGAATGGGAACGGTCATGTCGATGCAGGATGATATGCTGGGACACTTTCTGATTCCGATTGCTGCGATGAGAAGGGAAGGTACAAGTCAGTCTTATGTAGATTTGAGTTATCCGGCAGTTGCAGACATTGATTTGGTCAATGCAATGAATGAGACTGTAACGAAAATGGGAAAACGATATCTGAACGGAATGAACTGTACAATGGATGGATTCTACAGCAATATGCATGATTCCAGATTTTCTCTGGAGTGGGGAAGGGACATGTCCGAGACATTTGAGGAAGTGGAAAAAATTGGGTGTGACAGGAATTGATATGGAATCATCCTGTATGCTGACTCTTGGAAGACTGATGGGAGTCAAAACATGTATTCTCACTATGGTAACCGTTTTGGAAAATCTGAAAGAAAAACTGACAGGACAGGAACGAACAGATGCGGAAGATCTGCTTTGCAGAACAGCCTTGGAAGGAATCTATCATTATCATATGAAAATGGAGGGAGGAAAAAAATGAGTAAAGAAAAATTTTCAATTGGTTCAGAAACAGTGATTGGAATGGTACACTGCCTGCCACTTCCGACAACAGCGGGATTTGATGGAGATTATCAGAAAATTTTAGACAGAGCAGTACAGGATGCAGTCACACTGGAAAAAGCAGGAGTGGATGCAGTGATCGTAGAAAATATGGGAGACACTCCGTTTTCAGCGCTACTGAATAAAGCACAGCTGGCAGCTCTGACGGCAGCAACGCTGGCTGTAAAAAATGCAGTAAACATTCCGGTTGGAGTGGATGCAGCGTTCAATGATTGCGAGGCAAATATCGCGATCGCAGCAATTACAGGGGCATCCTTTATCCGAGTTCCAGTATTTGTGGATACGGTGATTTTACAGATGGAGTCATCAATCCATGCGCGAAAAAAATGTATGGAATATCGCAAAGCGATGGGAAAAGAGGACATCAAAGTTCTGGCAGATGTGCAGGTGAAACATGCGCATATGGTACTTCCATATATTACAGTAGAGCAGTCAGCAAAAGAAGCAGTGGACAGCGGAGCGGATGGAATTATCGTAACGGGAACCCAGATTGGAGAGGAAACACCGCTGGATCTGATCAAGCGAGTAAAAAATGTAGTAAAAGTGCCGGTATTTGCAGGAAGCGGTGTGAAAGCAGAGAATATCAAAGATCAGCTGCAGATCGCAGATGGTGCGATCATCGGATCCAGCCTGAAAGAAGGCGGGATTATCAGCAATCCGATTTCCTATGATCTTGTGAAAAAAGTATTAGATGGATTAAACGCATAATAAAAAGGAGAAAAGAATCATGATGAGACCAATGAAACTGGCAGGCTCTGAATTGATGTTTGGAGAAGGCTGTCTGGAATATATTAAAACAATCAAAGTAGAGAAAGTAAGTATTGTAGTAGGCGGAAAAAGTATGGAAAGAAGTGGAATGCTTGCAAAAGTAGAAGGATATTTCCATGAAGCCGGTGCAGAAACAATGGTGATCAGCGGCGTAGAGCCAGATCCGTCTTTTGAAACGGTGATGAGAGGGGCGCAGGAAATGCTGGGATTTGGTCCAGACCTGATCGTAGGGTTAGGCGGAGGATCAGCAATGGATGCTGCAAAAGCAATGTGGATCTTCTATGAACACCCGGAATTAAAGACAATGGAATCTGTACTTCCTCCAAATGAATTTCCAAAACTGCGAGAAAAAGCAAGACTCTGCTGCATTCCATCTACAAGTGGAACCGCAAGTGAAGTTTCCAGATCCATCGTTATTTCTGACAACGAAACAGGACTGAAACATGGACTTGGAAATATGGAAATGATGCCGGATATTGCGATCTGCGATCCGGAAGTAACGGTTTCCATGCCTGCAAAGATCACAGCAGAAACAGGGATGGACGCTCTGACACATGCACTGGAAGCTCTGGCATCCAATCGGGCAAATTATATTTCTGATATTCTGGCAACACAGGCGGCAATCGATATTATGGAAAATCTTCCAAAAGCCTGTGCAGATGGAACGGATATGAAAGCCAGAGAGATCATGCTGCAGGCATCCATGGCAGCAGGAATGGCATTTACCAATGTTTCTCTTGGAATCGTACATTCCATGGCGCACACATTAGGCGGAGTGTTCCATATTTCTCATGGTCTTGCAGATGCAATTCTTCTTCCATATGTCATTCGTTACAATGAAGCAGATGAAAGAGCAAAGAAAGTATATGATACTTTCGCAGAAAAAATCGGTGCAGAGAAATTTGTATACAGCGGTTGAAGAGTTAAACCGAACATTACATATTCCGTCTTGCTTAAAAGAAGTGATTGCAGATGAAGCCGTATTTACAGAAAAACTGGATGAGATGGCCGCACTTGCAAAAGCAGACGGATGTACAAAAACAAATCCGGTAATTCCGGAGGTGGAAGAATTTAAAGAATTGTTTATGAAAGCATATAGAGGAGAATAGACATGGAAATTATTTGTTATTTATCAAACGGATACCCGACAATTGAAGCAAGTTACAATATGGCAATGGAATATGCAGATGCCGGATGTAAAATGATGGAGGTCGATTTCCCGTCCAGAAATCCATATCTGGAGAGTGATTACATTGCAGGAAGAATGGCAAAAGCGTTGGAATCCTGTGATGATTATGAAAAATATATGGACTCAATCGTAGCGATCAAAGATAAGCTGCCGGACGTTAAGATTTTAGTACTGGCGTACGAAAATACAGTAGAAGAAATCGGAACACAGAAGTTCATTGATTTCTGCTTGAAAAATGATTTAAAGGACATTCTTCTGGTCGGTTTGAAGGATGATACGATCAAAGATGAAATTATCGCAGCCGGACTCCAGGTATCCTGCTATGTACAATTCCATATGCCGGAGGCAGAGATCGAGATGGCAAAACAGTCCAATGGATTTGTATACCTTCAGGCAAAACCATATGAGACTCAGGAAAAGAATGAAAACTATCCGACATTAAAAGACTGTGTGGAGCATTTAAGAGCATGCGGTATCGACCGTCCGATTTACTGTGGAGTAGGCGTTCATGCACCGGAAGATGTCAAACTGGTCAAGGAAGCCGGTGGGGATGCAGCATTTGTGGGAAGTACCATTTTAAAACTGCATGAAGATATTCCTGCAATGAAAGAGAAGATCCGGGAATTCAAAGCGCAGTGTTAGACTTGTCTTTCAAATATAATCATAATATAATGAAAGCATAAGAAAAATAGAAAGATCAACACAATGGATGCAGTTGATAATAGGTGCAATATGATAGATGATAGATTACCAAAGTATTATCTTGTAAAAAAATCACTCGTTGAAAAAAATTGAAAACGAAGAGTTTCAGCCAGGTGAACCAATCCCTAGTGAACGAGAGTTGATGGAAGATTATCAGGTCAGCAGAATTACAATTAGGAAAGCAATTGAAGAGCTGGTTGCTGAGGGATATCTTTATAAAGTCCAGGGAAAGGGAACCTATGTAAAAACCGATGAAGGTAGTAATAATCTGTTTGCTATTACAAGTTGTACAGAAGATGTAATTCGTTTAGGTATGACACCGAGTAAAAAGACAGTAGTTTCTGAACTTGTGAGAGCAAATGTAAAAAGGGCGAAAGCACTTGAAATTACAACTGATGACAATGTGTATATGATTGGAAGAATCTTATATGCAGATAAAGAACCTTTAAACTATACGCTTACGTTTCTTCCAGAGAAAATTTTTTCCGGGGCTGACGCAGAAGCATGCATTTGATCAGGAGTCGTTGTATGAGACGATTCAGAATGTGTATAAAGTAAAGATCACAAAAGCGAGAAGAACGATGGAGGCTATTCTTGCTAAAGACGAAATAGCAGAGTATCTGGAACTAAAAGAAGGATCTCCTATTATATTATTTAGATGTGTTACTTATGGTATTGTGAATGGAAAAGAGATTCCTATTGAGAATTTTAAGTGCTATTATCGCACCGATAAGTTTAAATTCTATATTGATCAAGTGAGATAAGAGAATACAATCAATTTAAAAACAGTCGGCGTACCTGTTGGTATGTCGGCTGTTTTGTGCTATGATAAAAAACGGATTGTGGAAAAAAATAAAAGTTTACCATAGTAAAAGAGGAGTTGATTACATATGACAAAAAAGCAACTTGCACTGGAGATCATAGAACGACTTCGCACGGCGTATCCGGATGCGGATTGTACGCTCGATTATGACCACAGTGAGGCGTGGAAGCTTCTGGTAGGAGTGCGTCTGGCAGCACAATGTACAGATGAGAGAGTCAATATTGTTGTAAAAGATCTGTATGCAAAGTTTCCAGATGTAAATGCACTGGCAGAAGCAGATCCACAGGAGATTGAAGCAATCGTAAGACCTTGCGGGCTTGGGAAAAGCAAAGCGAGAGATATCAGCGCCTGTATGAGGATTCTGCGTGATGAGTATCATGGAGAAGTGCCGGATGATTTTGATGCATTATTAAAACTTCCGGGAGTCGGAAGAAAAAGTGCCAATCTGATCATGGGCGATGTATTCGGAAAACCGGCGATCGTGACAGATACACACTGTATCCGTCTGGTCAATCGAATGGGACTTGTAGATGGGATCAAAGAGCCGAAAAAGGTAGAGATGGCTTTGTGGAAGATCATTCCTCCGGAGGAGGGCAGCAGCTTTTGCCATCGTCTTGTATATCATGGAAGAGAAATCTGTACTGCAAGGACAGCACCATATTGTGACAGATGTTGTCTGTTTGATATCTGCAAAAAAAGAGGTGTTTAGAAATGAAAGCAAAAGGACAGATGTCAGAATCCATGCCGCTGGCAATATTTCTTACATTGGCCGGTGGTTTGCAGGATGCCTATTCTTATAATTGCAGAGGCAAAGTATTTGCCAATGCCCAGACAGGAAATATTGTACTTTTGGGACAGAATCTTGCAGAGGGAAACTGGGGCGTTGCGCTTCATTATCTGATTCCGTTGCTGGCGTTTATCAGTGGTGTTTATGTGGCAGTCCGCATTCAGAATCTGTGCAAAGAAAGCGAAAAAATCCACTGGAGACAGATTGTGCTGGTCATTCAGATCATATTGCTGTTTTTGGTAGGCTTGTTTCCGCAGAGTATGAATGTACCGGCCAATGCGATGATGTCATTCAGTTGTGCGATGCAGGTAAATGCCTTCCGGAAATTCCACGGGATTCCGTGTGCAACGACCATGTGTATCGGAAATATGCGAAGTGCGACAGAAATGCTCTGTAAATATCAGGTAACGGGCAATCAGGAACTGAAGAAAAAAATGTATGCATTATTACTTTGTAATTCTGGTTTTTGCGGTTGGAGCGGCCATGGGAGCATTATTCATCCGGCAGATTGGTGATCGGACGATCTGGATTGCGGCGATACTGCTGCTGGCAGGATTTGTTTTGATGTTCATAAAAGAGGATAGAGAATACGTGAGAAGATAAATCTGCAAGATTTGTTCTCTATTCTTGCATAATAGAAACTATGGGTGTATCCTAAGAACGTATTTGATCAAAATGATTTGACAGAACATAAAGAGGGGGCAAAAAAGTGGATGCACAAAAGCATCTATTTGATAACAAGAAAATGGCGGCTCTATTGATTCCGCTTGCAATCGATCAGCTTTTGAATTCCTTTATGGGAACCGTGGATACTCTGGTAGTCAGTAATCTTGGTTCGGCAGCTATTTCAGCGGTGACGTTGGTGGATTCCATCAATATTCTGATCGTACAGGCATTTTTTGCACTGGCATCCGGGGGAACGGTAGTCTGCTCACATTATTTGGGATGCAAAAAGCAGGATCATGCAAAAGAGGCAGCGAGACAGCTGATTTTTATCACATTTTGTTTGCCATGTTTGTAGTTATGTACAAACTTCGAAAACCAGATCTGGAAATCCCCGTGTACGATTACTTTACGATTCGTCCGCAGTGGAAAGAGATCAGAAGAATCTTGAATATCGGAATTCCTTCAGGAATTGAAAACAGTATGTTCCAGTTTGGAAAGCTGGCAATCCAGTCTACAGTTTCTCTGATGGGAACGGCTGCCATTGCGGCTCAGGGAATGGCAAATCTGATTGAAAATCTGAATGGAATCCTGGCGATCGGAGTTGGCGTCGGGCTGATGACCGTTGTGGGAGAAAGTCTCGGCGCCGGTCGTAAGGATGAAGCGATTTATTATGTGAAAAAGCTGAGTATTGTTTCAGAGGTCGTAATTGTAATTTCCTGTCTTGTGATGTATATTCTCGTCTATCCAATTACAAAATTCGGGGGAATGGAAGCGGAGAGTGCAAGACTTTGTATTCATATGGTAACCTGGATCACGATTGTCAAACCTGTTGCATGGGTATTTTCTTTCATTCCGGCATATGGATTCCGTGCGGCTGGAGATGTGAAGTTTACAATGACCGTATCAGTACTTTCGATGTGGTTTTGCAGAGTGCTTCTTGCAATGATTCTCGCAAGAGGATTCGGAATGGGACCGATGGCGGTATGGATCGGAATGTTTGCAGACTGGTCTGTACGTGGAATCATTTATGCGATTCGGCTGGAAAAATAAAAAAATGGCTGAATCATCAGGTAATCGGTTAAAAAAGAATAATTTCAGAAAAAACAACATTCTAGTAGAGAGGTTACAAAACTGGAATGTTGTTCATTTTTTTAACACAATCAGGAAAATTCAGGAAAAAGAATTGCATAATTCCTAGTTTTATGGTAGGGTTTAAAACAGTAATAGTTATTATTTTAAACAAAAGTGAGGGAGATCGATATGATAAATATTCAAAAAGCAGCAGTGATAGGATGTGGATTTGTAGGAGCATCTACGGCGTTCAGCCTGGTGCAGAAAGGATTGTTTTCAGAGCTGGTTCTGATCGATGCGAACAAGGAGAAGGCGGAAGGCGAGGCTATGGACCTCAGTCATGGAAGACCGTTTGTTCATTCCATGAAGATTTACGCAGGCGATTATGATGATATCAGTGACTGTGCGTTGATCATCATTACAGCGGGAGCAAACCAGAAACCGGGAGAGACAAGACTGGATTTAGTACACAAAAATGTGGCGATCTTCAAATCAATTATTCCGGAGATTACAAAACGAAATTTTGAGGGAAACCTTCTGATCGTGGCAAACCCGGTGGATATTCTGACATATGCGGCATTGAAGATTTCCGGTTATCCAAAAGAGCGTGTGTTTGGAAGCGGAACAGTTCTGGATTCTGCAAGATTCCGCTATCTGTTGAGTGAACATCTGGATGTGGACAGCAGAAGTGTTCATGCGTTTATCATCGGAGAGCATGGAGACAGTGAGCTGGCTGTCTGGAGCAGTGCGAATGTTGCGGGAATTGATATCCATGATTTCTGTGAGCTGCGCGGCCATTATGAGCATGATGCGGCAATGGAGCGGATTTATAAAGAAGTTCGCGACAGTGCATATGAGATCATTGAGCGAAAGGGTGCGACCTATTACGGAGTAGCTATGGCAGTAGGCAGAATTGCAGAAAGTATTATCCGTGATGAAAATTCTGTTCTGCCAGTTTCCAGTCTGATGGAGGGCGAATATGGATTGGAAGATCTTTGTATCAGTGTTCCGACTCTGGTTTCCCAGAAAGGAGCAGAGCAGGTGCTTGAGATTCCATTGGATGAAAAAGAGCATGAGAAACTGAGACAGTCTGCCGCGGAATTGAAAAAAGTCCTGGAAACTCTGGACTTATAGGACATTGACGATAACAATTTTTTCGTGATATCCTTGTACGAAGTGGGGTGGTTTTTTATACACCTGAAAAGGAGAGAAAGAACGGGGATACAAACGATGGATGTTATTGTGATTATGTGTATTGGAGTGCTGGCCGGCAAATTTTTATTGCCACGCAATTTAAACAGGTGGAATCAGATCTTGCAGGTAGTGTGCACACTGTTTCTGATTTTTTCCATGGGAGTTCTGCTGGGAAGCCGGGAAAACTTTCTGGAAGAACTTTCTACATTGGGAATTCAGAGTGTGATTTTCTTTTTGCTGCCGTCTGTGGGATCGGTTCTTCTGGTCTATCCTCTGACCAGACGTTTTTTAGAAAATAAAAAGACTGGAAAGGGGAGAAAATAGACATGGTATATCTGGCAATTATTGCGCTGCTTGGCGGCATTGCCTGCGGAATGACAGGATTGGACGAGAACGTGATCGTATCCTGGATTACTTCGAATAAAGATATGATCTTATACCTGCTGATGTTTCTGGTAGGAATCAGCATTGGTTTTAATCAGGGGATTGTCAGTAAGATCAAGGAATATCATATTAAAATTTTTGTGATTCCCCTGGGAATCGTAGTTGGCTCTATTTTAGGAGGAATCGCGGGAGGACTTCTGACAGGGATGCCGCTTGGTGAGAGTACAGCAATTGCCAGTGGACTTGGATGGTACAGCCTTTCCGGGGTTACCATTGGCAATCTGGCGGGAGCACAGGCGGGAAGTATCGCATTTTTTAAGTAATCTGCTGCGGGAGATTTTCTCCTTTTTCAGCATTCCGTGGATTTCGAAAAAATCTGAATTATTATACCTGTATTGCGCCGGCGGGAGCAACCAGTGAAGATACGACACTGCCGATGATGATACGGTATACGAACGAAGAGACCGTGGTACTGTCTGTGTTTAACGGAGTGATCTGTTCCGCACTGGTGCCGTTTCTGATTTCGTTTGTTATAATATTTTTTAAAAATATGAGGATAGTGTGTAATCAATGTTTTGCAAAACAGGAGGTTTTACAAAATGCTTACGAATCTTTAACAAGCTTAGCATGGATATAAAATGAAGAACATGACATAATTAAACCCAACGATAGTGGAACTGAAAGGAACCTTCATAAAGGGAAGCCTGCAATTTATAACGTGCAGTCTTCCCCTTCTTTTATAGTCTTTATAATCAGGTTACCGTAAAAACGTATTGATCACATGTAAAATCCCATCTTCATCATTGGATTTCGTGATAAAATCAGCCGTTTCTTTGACGATCGGCTGTGCGTTTTCCATGGCAACGCCAAGTCCGGCGTATTCGATCATGGAAATGTCATTGAAGCCATCTCCGCAGCAGATCATAGAATCTGCAGTCAGTCCGATGCTGTTTAGCAGTTTTTGCAGAGAGTATGCTTTGTCGATATTCTGTGGCATGATCTCCAGGAAAAACGGCTCAGACCGGTAAATATTCAGCAGCTTATGAAACTTCTGCTGGAGGTGCGGCATCAGTTCTTCCAAGATAGACGGTTCTCCTGCAATCAACAGTTTGTTGACAGGGAAAGTCAGTCGGGATACGAAATCCGGTACCTGTACGATTTCCATTTTATTGATAAAAGATTCTTTTTCGGTATATTCGTTGGAAGCAATACCGGACAGAATCTGGTTCCCGTCATAAGTCAGAATATCCAGTCCCGGATAGGTGGATGTAATTTCATAGATCGGCGCAATCACGTCGGCAGGCAGGGTACGATTATAGATGATCTCTCCGGTAGAGCACTGGGTAATCCTGGCTCCGTTGAAGGAGAGCATATATCCGCCGTATTTGGAAAGATTCAGCTTTTCTGCCAGAGGAACGATACCGTTGATCGGGCGTCCGCTGGCAAGTACAACTTTCTTTCCTTCCTCCTGAATCTCGATGAGTGCCTGTTTTGTCGGTTCTGTAAGTTCTTTTCTGGAATTGGTCAAAGTGCCGTCCAGATCAAGAACGAGCATCTGGTAGTCCATATGTTACCTCTCTTTTAGTACACTGACGATCTCGGAAAACTTCATACCGTTGGAAGCTTTGACAAGAACTGTATCCTTTGGATTTAAAATACGGTCTGCCTGTTCGAAAAAGTCATCTTTTGTTTCAAAATAAAATACCTGTGTTTTGGAACACTGTTCACTTGCACCGGTTGCCATATGTTCTGAGAGCTGTCCGATGCAGACAAGTATATCGATTCCAAGGCCGGCAGCATATTTTCCGACCTCATAGTGCATCTGTTTTTCTGTCGGCCCCAGTTCAAACATATCGCCAAGGACTGCAATCTGACGAGTGTCTGCCTTTGCAAGAACATCCAGAGATGCTTTTGTGGAAGCCGGATTAGCATTGTAGCAGTCATCAATGATCGTAAGGGAATCTGTCTCGATCAGATTGTTGCGTCCTGCCAGAGGAACCAAAGCTTCAATGCCGGCTTTGATCTCTTCGTCGTTCATTCCCAGTGCATACCCTGCGGCAATGCCGGCAAGTGCATTGAGAACCATATGTTCTCCCGGAATCGAGATGTGTGCAGAGAAGGTTGAATTTGGTGTGTGGAAGACGGCATTGGTACCGCGCAGTCCGCAGGATTCTACCTGATCCGCGTAAAAATCCCGGCTGTCATCCAGACCAAAGAAGACCGGCTGGATTCCGTTTGCAGGGTGAACGGTTGAGAGTTTATCATCATCCCCGTTTAAGATAATGGAACCGTTCGGGTTCATATAGAGGAAAATCTCCGTTTTTGCTTTCAAAATACCGTCTCTGGACTTTAAATGCTCCAGATGGGCAACTCCGATATTGGTGATGACGCAGATGTCAGGACGGGCAATCTTTGCAAGCCGTTCCATCTCGCCGAAATTGCTGATACCAAGTTCCAGCACGGCAACCTCATGTTCTTCGCGGATATTGAAGATCGTAAGCGGGAGCCCGATCTCGTTGTTGAAGTTCCCGGCTGTTTTCAATACGTTATATTTTTCTCCAAGCACAGATGCGATCATTTCTTTGGTGCTGGTCTTTCCCACACTTCCGGTGACACCTACGACTTTCAGATTAAGGCTTTTCCGATAGTGCTCGGCAATATCCTTCAATGCCTGTTCACAGGAGGTGACCAGAATGTATGGATAAGAGGCATTTTCAATCCGTTTTTCGGAGAGCGCACACAGAGCGCCGTCCCGGATCGTCTGCGGGATGAACATGTGTCCATCCACTCTTGCACCGCGAATGGCGATAAACAGACAGTCTTTTTCTACTTTCCGGCTGTCGATCACAACGCTGGAAACTTCTTTATAATAGCTTTCATCATCGCCGTAATAAATTCCACCACAGGCAACGGCGATTTCTTTCAATGTCATGTTTTTCATAAACGTTCCATCCTTTATTGTATTTGCTTACTGATATCTTGCTTCCATGGATTTCTGGATGATCAGCTCGCACAGATCTCCGTATTCAATTCCGTCTGCAAGTGCTTCTTTTGGAAGGAGGCTTGCAGAAGTCATGCCCGGAAGGGTATTCATTTCCAGGCAGTACAGATTGCCGTCTGCGTCCAGGATAAAGTCAGCCCGGCTGTATACGTTCAGCTTCAATGCCTGGAAAGCGCGGACTGTGAGAGCTTTCATGCGCTCTGCAATCTCTTCGCTGATATCGGCAGGGCATACTTCTTCAGTCGCATTTGCCTGATATTTGTTGGCATAGTCAAACCATCCGTTTTTGGGAATGATTTCGATCGGAGGAAGTGCTTTTCCATCGATCACGCCGCATGCAAATTCGCGGCCTTTGATGTAAGTTTCGACGACCACTTCGTTTTCATAACGGAAAGAATTTTTCAGTGCCTGACGGTATTCCTCTTCTGTATTTACAATATATACTCCGATGCTGGAGCCGCCGGAGCATGGCTTTACAACGACCGGGAAGGAAAGTCCCAGAGATTCCAGGGAACAGTCACTGTCTTCTTTATACAGGCAGACTCCGGGAGGTGTGTCCACACCGGCTTCCATAAAAATCTGTTTGGTGAGTCCTTTATCCATGGCAACAGCACATCCAAGCGAGTCAGGTCCTGTGTAGCGGATTCCGAGCAGATCAAATGAAGCCTGCAGCTTTCCGTTTTCTCCTTCTCCGCCGTGAAGTCCGAGGAAGGTCATATCTGCCAGGCGGCAGAGTTCGATGACATTCGGACCGAAGAAGCAGTCAGACTGGTCCGGACGGGAAGCTTTTACAGCTGCAAGATCCGGCTCTGTTTCGGAAATATTCTTTGCGATTTCCAGACCGTGTCCGGGCAGTGTAAAGACGTCTTCCAGATTCTCGGGTGCGTTCTCAAGACCGAGAAATACGTCCAGAAGAAATGCATCGTGTCCTTTCTCCAGTAATGTTTTACAGATTCCGGCAGCAGAAGCGAGAGAAACGTCGCGTTCTGTACTGAGTCCACCGGCTAATACGATAATTTTCATGATGATCTCCTATCTTATTTATTTACTTCATTTAACAGTTTTGCTTTTGTGTCATAGAGCTTCCGGGACAAATCCACATAAACTTTGTGTGGATATAAGAGACGTTTTGTCTCATCCCAGAGAGTCTCTTTTTCCTGTTTGCAATATGCTGCGATCTCCATGACAGAAGGAGAAGTGTAGACACATTCTCCGTGGATGAAGATTGGTTGTAACATCTCACGCATCGTGTAGCTTCCGCCCGGAAGACGAGTCTTTTTCCAGGTTTCGTTTGGATCGAATAAAAGCAGTTCTTCGGATGTGTCATAGGTTTCGTCCGCAAAACAGATCAGATCCGCACGAAGCTTTCCGGTCTCTTTATCGTATACACGATAAATGGTTT
>ENA-OPYU01000558-OPYU01000558.1-human-gut-metagenome-genome-assembly--contig:-NODE-558-length-14543-cov-5.118549_pt1 | contig 14543 bp, 17 predicted proteins | sample MGYA00242637_ERZ504482 | MGnify/ENA primary metagenome ERZ504482 (study PRJEB26092, sample SAMD00036237) | human gut metagenome | host: Homo sapiens | study: EMG produced TPA metagenomics assembly of...
TTCTCTACGTAAAAAACAGCTATCAAGAGATGTATGTTTATGATTGGAGATCGCCGATTGCCAGTGTTTTCTATCGTTTTATGACAGGCGAAGCGTTTTATGACGCTCCATGTGGACGAGTAACAGGTGAACTCAAATTTGAAACGCCAATATGAAATCAAAAAACGGAATACTGGAATACTTTTTTTGATTCAGATGTTCAGATTGTTGATGAATTTTTAAGGCAATTACTGTCACAAAACACTACTGCTAAAATGAAAGCTATTGTTGAAACAATTCAGCATGAACAGGACGTGGTTATTAGAGATATGGAAAAATGACCTGCTAATGGTACAGGGTGTAGCGGGAAGTGGAAAAAACCTCTATTGCTCTCCACCGGGCTGCTTATCTTATGTATCAAGGTTTACAAACAAAGCTGTCCGCAAATAACATTATGATTATTTCCCCAAATTCTATATTTGAGCAATATATTTCAAATGTATTGCCCGAATTGGGAGAAGATAATGTTATTTCTTCCGTGTTTGAAGATATACTTAGTGAGTTATTAAATGGCAGGAAAATTCAGTCAAGAAATGATTTTTAGAAAACTTGATTGTCAATTCTAAAATACAAGGAAATTTCAAGAAATAGTATAGAATTTAAACGTCAAGCTTTTTTTAGGGGAAATTTTAGACCAATTTCTCATTGATATACCCCGCCAGTGGATAGAATTTGAAGATGTTTATTATGAGGGAAAATGCGTTGTAAGCGGGCAAATTCTAAAGACAAGATATTAGGAAGACCAGAAACACCATTAGGCATAAAATTAGAACAATTAGAAGATTATATTTTAGAACAAATATTTGGAACAGGAAAAAGGGCGGGGGCATAAAGAAGCAAAAAAATCTAATCAAGCAGGAAATACAGAAATTTATAAAAATTGACATTGTTGAATTATATAAAATATTATTTAGCAATGAAGCCTATTTTTATAGCCTGCTGCAAAATAGCAATCCGTCACAAAACATAAAAATATTTGGAAATATACTAAGGAAAATTTGGAAGCAGACAGCTTGTATTATGATGACGCAATAGCAATCGCTTATTTGTATTTAAAAATATACGGAACAAATAAATATAAAAATATTAAGCAGGTAGTCATTGATGAAGCACAGGACTACTACCCTCTCCAATATGAAATATTTAATTTGCTTTTTTCTAATGCCAAATTTACTATTTTAGGAGATATGAAACAGACTCTTGCCAAAAAATGAAGATATTTCTTTCTACGAACAAATTCAAAAAATATTGAACAAGAAAAAATCTTCTCTTATTATGTTGGATAAAAGTTTCCGTTGTACGAATGAAATTTTAAATTTTAGTTTAAAGTTCATTGAACAAAGTTCACAGATAAAAAGTTTTAATCGGAATGGCGATAGCCCAAAAGTATATATTGCTGATAATTCCGAAATCTTCATTGATGAAATTGTTAAGGAAATAAAATTATGCCAAGAGAAAGGGTTTCAGTCGATATGCTTAATTTGTAAAACCGCAAAAAAATTCAACCTATCTATTTAATAAAATTAAACACAAACTTGATATTCAATTAATTAAAAATGGGAGCGTATCAGATTTACAAGGCGTGTTTATCTTACCAGTATATATGTCAAAGGGATTAGAATTTGATACTGTCTTAATTTGTGATGCAGATAGCCAAAACTACCATGATGAAGATGATAAAAACCTCTTATATGTTGCCTGCACAAGAGCGCTTCACAAACTTAGCTTATTTTGTGAAAATGAGGTTAGCCCGCTGATATAGATAAATTTACAATATATTGAATTGCCTAAATGCCAAACGCAGCGTAAGTGCATATGAACAAAATGATAATAATTAGACAGACCATCTTTCTCTTTTAATGGCATTAAATTGACATTACGCTCTCTATCATATATATTTGTTGCTTACTGTCAAAAATCACGACAGAAAAATATAGTTTAAATTCAACGGATAAAAGAGGTAATGAACATGGGGAAATTACTACTGCTGACACTTAACGAACAAGAGGAAACAGCGATTGACAAAATCATATCGGCAATATCTGATTATATACAGATTGAACCCATGCAGATCACAACCGCTTCCGTGTTATCTTTTCCGGGACTGGAAATAAAGCAGAACCAACGCCGGGTATTTCAAGACGGGGAGGAAGTAAGCCTTACCCGCCTTGAATACAGTACCCTTGTATATCTTGCTTCCAACCCCGGCATTGTCCTCACACGGACACAAATATTTGAAGCCGTTTGGAACATGGAAAGTGAAAGCTGCCAGTCAAGCGTTGCAAATGTGATTTACAACCTGCGGAAAAAAATAGAGCCGGACAGCCGCAAGCCCATTTACATAAAAACCGTTTTAGGTATGGGCTACAAGTTTGCTTCCGGGGAATGACAACAGAATAACCGCCGCCCGTTACAGCGGCATACCATGACAGGAAATCAGAAAAGGTTTCCTGCTTTTTTTGCGCCAAAAACCGCGCTGATTTTCCAGCTTTGTCGAAAAGTTTTATCAAAAAGTTTTTCAAAACTTTGCCATATTTGCATTTCTCTGCGTAGTAAGGAGTAAAGGGGGAGTTTCGCCGTTTTCTTAGAGCAAGATTCTACCACAGTACCAAATTTCGCCTACCGGCTCATTTTGTCCTATGGGAATCTTGTTGGGGTTGCCACCCCAAGCCCGCCTTTTGCGGCTTGCGCCGCTTGAAAAAATCCACCCACGAAAGGAGGTTCACAGCCATGAAAAGATACAACACGCCCCACCGAAGCCGGGTAATCAAGACACGCTTGACCGAGGAAGAATACGCCGAGTTTTCCGAGCGTGTCACCCTCTGCAAAATGAGCCAAGCCGAATTTATCCGACAAGCCCTCATTAAGTCAAGCATACGCCCGGTCATTACTGTTTCCCCGGTCAATGATGAGTTACTCTCTGCCGTTGGGAAACTCACAGCCGAATACGGGAAAATCGGCGGCAACTTAAACCAGATTGCCCGCTGTCTGAACGAGTACGGCGCACCCTATAACGCCCTCTCCCAAGAGGTACGAGCCGCCACAGCGGAGCTTGCCGCCTTGAAGTTTGAAGTCTTGCAGAAAGTAGGTGAAGCCGTTGGCAACATTCAAACATATCAGCTCTAAAAATGCCGACTATGGAGCTGCCGAGCAGTACCTAACCTTTGAACATGACGAGTTTACCATGAAGCCCACACCCTCAACCATTTTAAGGTGATCGGCGCGGCGGCGCGGGTATTGGACGGGAAACAGCGTCTTGAAGTGCTGCATGGGATTTTCCACCCGGACGGGGAACGCTTTAACTTTGCGTGGGAATGGCTACCCGCAAGCGGTCTTTCTGTCAAAGACTTTATCGCGCCGTCCTCTTTCCGATTTGGCGACGGGCGAATGTTTCAAATGGGCGGCAAGTTTGGCGTAGTTTCCTTTTTGCAGATCGTCGCGCCGGAACTCTCCGACCGTATGCTTGCCGACTTCATGGACGCGGAAAACGGGATTATCGTCAATCTGCACATTCAGAGTATCGACCACAACGAAGCAATCAAGACGATTAAGCGCAAGATTACCGACCTTGACCGTATGAAAATCGAGGAACAGAAAAAAGCAATCCGCAGCGGCTACGACATGGATATTATTCCGTCCGACCTTGCCACCTACGGCGGGGAAGCAAAAAACCTACTCCGCGATTTGCAGAGCCGCAACGAAAGAATGTTTCTGCTTACGCTGCTTGTCTTAAACCTTGCAGATACCAAGCAGAAATTGGATAACGAAGTATTTGGAGCGGCGGCAATCGCGCAGAAATACAACTGCATTTTGACCCGCCTTGACTACCGGCAGGAACAGGGGCTTATGTCCTCTATCCCGTTGGGGGAAAACCTTATCCATATCCAGCGCGGCTTGACGACCAGCAGCACCGCCGTTTTCGTTCCCTTTACGGTGCAAGAGCTGTTCCAAAGCGGCGAAGCATTGTATTACGGCTTAAACGCCCTTTCCAACAACATGATTTTGTGCGACCGAAAGAAGCTGAAAAACCCCAACGGCTTGATACTCGGCACACCGGGCAGCGGCAAAAGTTTTTTCTGCAAAACGTGAAATCACAAACGCTTTTCTTATCACGTCCGACGACATTATCATTTGCGACCCCGAAGCCGAATATTACCCCCTTGTCGGACGTTTGAAAGGACAGGTTATCAAGGTTTCGCAGAACAGCACGCAGTACATTAACCCTATGGATATTAACCTCAATTACAGCGAGGGCGACACGCCCATAGCCTTAAAGAGCGATTTTATCCTTTCCTTTTGTGAGTTGATTATGGGAGGTAAAAACGGGCTGGAAGCTGTCGAAAAGACCTTGATTGACCGCGCTGTTATCAGCGTGTACCGCAGCTACCTTGCCGACCCGAAGCCCGAAAATATGCCGATTTTGGGCGACCTCTACGACGAGATCAAGAAGCAGCCGGAAAAGGAAGCGCAGCGTATCGCGGCGGCATTGGAACTCTATGTAAACGGCAGCTTGAACATTTTTAACCACAGGACAAACGTTGACATTCATAACCGCCTTGTCTGCTTTGATATTAAGGAACTCGGTACGCAGCTTAAAAAATGTCGGTATGCTTATCGTCCAAGACCAAGTATGGAACAGAGTAACGGTAAACCGCAGCGAGGGCAAGGCGACGCGGTATTACATCGACGAGTTTCATTTGCTGCTCAAAGAGGAACAGACCGCAGCATACAGCGTCGAGATTTGGAAGCGTTTTAGGAAGTGGGGCGGTATTCCGACAGGTATCACCCAAAACGTGAAAGATTTGTTGTCGTCCCGCGAGGTGGAGAACATCTTTGAAAACAGTGATTTTGTGTATATGCTCAACCAAGCCCAGGGCGACCGGGAAATCCTTGCCAAGCAGCTTAACATTTCACAGCAGCAAATGACCTATGTAACCCATTCCGAAGCGGGCGAGGGACTTATCTTCTATGGCAACGTGATTTTGCCCTTTATTGACCGTTTCCCAAAAGATACGGAACTCTACCGCGTGATGACGACCAAGCCCGGCGAGGTGTCAGCATGAAGATAGAAACGGATAAAATCTATTGCGGCGACAGCTTGCAGGTGCTTCAAACCTTGCCGGATAACTGTATGGATTGTTGCGTAACGTCCCCGCCCTACTATGCTTTGCGCGATTACGGCACAGACGGGCAGATCGGACGGGAAGCAACGCCGGAGGAATATGTTTCCCGCATTACAGCGGTTTTCCATGAGGTAAAGCGGGTGCTTACGCCGGAGGGTACTTGTTGGCTGAATATCGCGGACACTTATTGCGGCACAGGCAGCAAAGCCGACCACCAAGACCCGAAATATCCCAAAGGCAGGAACGGGCAGCAAGTGGCGGTAAACCACCGCGCCCCCGGCTGCAAGCCGAAAGACCTAATCGGTATTCCGTGGCTTGTAGCCCTTGCCTTGCGGGGCGACGGTTGGTATTTGCGCAGTTCTATCATTTGGCACAAGGGAAACGCCATGCCGGAAAGCACGCGGGACAGACCGACGCGCTGCTATGAATATGTGTTTCTGCTTACCAAGTCGAAGAAATATTACTACGATTGGCAAGCAGTAGCCGAGCCGATAGCCCCCACAACGGCGGTACGGCTGAAAAGCGGAGTTGGGAAAGGCAACAAATATGCCGCTACCGTTCCGGGGCAAAACCAGCCGCAGAAAATCAACCGTCCCCGCAGGAAAGGCGCATACACCGACGAAATGATTTCCCCCGTCCGCAGCCGCCGCAACGTTTGGCAGATCAACACAGCTTCCTATCGCGGCGGGCACTTTTGCAGCGTTCCCGCCCAAACTTGCGGAAATCGTGCACTTTTGGCTGGGCTGTCCTGTTCGGCGGGATTGTGCTTTGACCCCGTTTTTTAGGGCAGTCGGGCACGACCGCAGCGGCGGCAAAAAAGCCTTTCCCGCCGCTATATCGGTATTGAGTTAAACCCCGACTATTGCGAACTTGCAAAACAGCGGATTGGAGGTGATGAAGATTGAGCAAGGAACTGAAAGCCCCCGACAAGGTAACGCAGAAAATGACCCGCGACGGGGCGGTTGCGGAAAACCTTACGACGGGCGAAACAACGAGTATCAGCGAAAGACCGCCGGAGGAAAACTATTCAGCCCCCGTAGCGGGAGCAGCGGAAAAAGCCACCCAACGTATTGGCACAGAGGTTAGCCGCCACTTTGAAAAGGGCGCGGAGAAAAAGACCCTTGACGCAGCACAGCTTAAAACCCATACGTCCCGCTTGCAGTTTTCCGAAGCGGAACGGGCAACGCCGGACCTGCAAAAGGCAATCAAAAAATCCGATACGGCGGCTGACCGTTTAGACAAAGCGCGGGCGGCTATCCCCAAACAGACCAAAATCACAAAAGAGCGCGTTTTTGACGAAGCCAAAGGCAAAGCAAAGACGCGCCTTGCTTTTGAAAAGACGGATAAGCCCCCAAACGGCAAGTTGCGTCATAACCCGTTATCCCGTCCGGCGCAGGAATTGGACGCCGCCGTACATGGAAAAACTCTATGAGGTGGAGAAAGAAAACGTCGGTGTGGAAAGCGGACACAGGATAGAACTTGTGGGCGAGAAAGCGGGCGGCATGACGACGCGGGCAGTAAAACGCGGCATACGCAGCCATAAGCTGAAACCCTACCGGGCGGCGGCAGCAGCCGAGAAAAAGGCAGCAAAGGCAAACGCCGATTTTCTCTATCAAAAGGCGCTGCATGATAACCCCGCCCTTGCGCACTCTAACCCGATTTCCCGTTTTTGGCAAAAGCAGCGCATTAAAAAGCAGTATGCAAAGGCGTTGAAAACGGGCGGCAAGGTGAAAAAGACCGCCGAAGCCACCGCAAAGGCAGCAAAGAAAACGGCGCAGGAAACCAAACGGGCGACGTTCTTTGTCGTCCGGCATTGGAAAGGCTGTTTGATCGTGGGCGGGATTGCCTTTATCGTGCTTCTGTTTTTCGGCGGCTTGTCCTCTTGTTCCCTGTTCGGCGGCAACAGCGGAAGCGGCTTGATTGCGTCGTCCTATCTCTCCGAGGACGCGGATATTACAGGCGCAGAAAGCGCGTATGTCGCTATGGAAGCCGAGTTACAGGATATGCTGGATAACATCGAAAGCGAATACCCCGGCTATGACGAATACCGGGTAACGGCTGACGAGATCGAGCATGACCCGTATGTGCTAATCTCTATCCTCTCCGCTTGGCATGAGGGCGTGTTTACTCTCGATGAAGCGCAAAGCACCCTTGAAATGCTCTTTGATAAACAGTATATCTTGACGGTTACGGAGGAAGTCGAGGTACGCTACCGCACCGAAACGCGGACGGACAGCGAGGGCAACGAATACGACGTTGAAGTAGCCTATAACTATTACATTCTCAATGTGGATTTGGAAAACTTCAATCTCTCCCATGTTCCCGTTTACATTATGGGCGAGGAACAGCTATCCATGTACGCTATGTATATGTCGTCGCTTGGGAACAGACCCGACCTTTTCCCACAATCCGGCTATATCTCAAAATACTATGAAAACCCGCCAGCAGATTATGAAATCCCGCCCGCCTATCTGGAAGATGAACAGTTTGCGCGATTGATTGAAGAAGCTGAAAAGTATGTCGGTTTTCCCTATGTATGGGGCGGCAGCAGCCCGGAAACCTCTTTTGATTGCAGCGGTTTTGTTAGCTATGTGCTGACGAACAGCGGCTTATACAATACGGGCAGACTTGGGGCGCAGGGGCTTTACAACATTTCAACCCGCGTTTCCAACCCGCAGCCGGGGGATTTGGTTTTCTTTACGGGTACATACGACACGCCGGGGGTATCTCATGTGGGTATCTACGTTGGCGAGGACGGGGACGGAAGCCCCGTCATGCTGCATTGTGGCGACCCGATACAATACGCAAAACTTGATACAAGCTATTGGCAATCCCATTTTTACGCCTATGGGCGGCTACATTACAACTGACTTTGAAAGGAGTTTATTTCTATGGCAAACACGAAACTTGACCGTATCGAAAGGGATATTGAGAAAACGAGGGCGAAAGTCCTTGAATACCAAAAAAGGCTGAAAGACCTTGAAGCGCAGAAAATCGAGGAAGAAAACGCGCAGATCGTTCAAATGGTGAAAGCGGTACACCTTGACGGGGCGCAGCTTGCCGCGTTCCTCTCCGCCTATGCCAACGGCGAAATCATTTTGCCGCAGCCGGACACAGACTATACCGACGAACAGGAGGAAACCGAAGATGAAGCATAAAAAACTGTTCCGCAGCGTTACCGCTTTGCTTGCCGCCCTTGTACTCATGGGCGGCTTTTCTGTTACCGCTTTTGCGGGCGGCGGTGATGTGAGCGACGAGCCGCCTACCCCCGTAACCGAAACCGAGCCGGAAGAAACGACGGGCGGCTATGAGCCGCAGCCCTTAACGCCGGAGGGCAACATGAGCCTTGTGGACGACATAACGGGCGAAGCGTCCGGCGATAAGCAGTTTATTACCGTCGTTACGAAAAACGGCAACTATTTTTACATCATCATTGACCGCGCCGAGGACGGAGAAAACACCGTCCATTTCCTCAATCAAGTTGATGAAAAAGACCTTTTGCAGCTTATGGAGGACGAACAGACCGAAGCCCCCCGTTTGTAGCTGTACTGAAAAATTGCGCCCCGGAAGCGTCAACACCGATTGCCCCGTTTGCAGCGTCAACATGAGCGAGTGCGCGGGCAAGGAAGCCGAGCCGGAGCCGGAAGAAACCGAGCAGCCGGAACCGGAGGAAGATAAAGGCGGCGGCATGGGCGGTGCTATTCTGCTTGTGGTGCTGCTTCTTGCCGCAGCGGGCGGCGGCGCGTTCTATTACTTTAAGATTATGAAGCCCAAAAAGGACGCGGCAAAAGGCAGCAGCAACCTTGACGATCTCGATTTTGACGAGGACGACGAGGACGCGGAAGAATTAGAAACCGAGCAGGAGGACGAGGAAGTATGAAACTTGTAATTGCAGAGAAACCGAGCGTCGGGGCGGCGATTGCCGCCGTACTTGGCGCGAATGAAAAGCGCAGCGGATATTTTGAGGGCAGCGGCTACCTTGTGTCCTGGTGTATCGGGCATTTGATTAGCCTTGCGGACGCGGCGACCTACAACGAGCAGTACCGAAAATGGAAGTATGACGATCTCCCCATTGTCCCGCAGGATTGGCAGTTTACCGTTGCCAGCGGCAAGGAGCAGCAGTTTTCCGTACTCAAAGACCTTATGCAGCGCAGCGACGTTTCCGAGATTGTCAATGCTTGCGACAGCGGGCGCGAGGGAGAACTCATTTTTCGATTTGTCTATGAACAGGCAAATTGCAAAAAGCCCTTTTCCCGCCTTTGGATTAGCAGCATGGAAGAAAGCGCAATCCGCGAGGGCTTTTCAAACCTCAAAGACGGGCGCAGCTATGACAACCTCTATCAATCCGCGCTTTGCAGAGCAAAGGCAGATTGGCTTGTCGGGATTAACGCGACCCGCCTTTTCTCTATCCTCTATCACAAAACGCTGAATGTCGGCAGGGTGCAAACGCCCACCCTTACCATGCTGGTAAACCGCGACTATGCGATCAGCAGCTTTAAGAAAGAAAAATATCATGTTGTCCGTCTGGACGCGGGCGGTGTTTCGGCTTTGTCCGAAAGGCTGAACGACGAAGCGGCAGCGCAGCAGATGAAAGCGGCTTGCGAGAAATCGCAAGCCGTTTGTACTTCCCTCAAAAAAGAGAAAAAGACCGTTGCACCGCCGAAGCTGTTTGACCTTACCGCGTTGCAGCGCGAAGCCAACCGCCTGTACGGGTTTACGGCGAAACAGACCCTTGATTATGCGCAAGCCCTCTACGAAAAGCGGCTTTTGACCTATCCCCGCACCGACAGCAAATATATCACTTCCGATATGCAGGACAGCACAAAGGAACTCATTACCGGGCTTTGTTCGCTGCTTCCCTTTATGCAGGGCGTGAAGCTGCAAGCAGACCTTGCGAGGATTTGCGACAACAGCAAAGTAACCGACCATCACGCCATTTTGCCGACAGCGGAGTTTGTGAAAACGGGCTTTTCTTCCCTTGCCGAAAGCGAGAAAAAGCTAATGACCCTTGTATGCGCAAAACTGCTTTGCGCCGTTGCCGCGCCCTATGAGTATGAAGCGGTTACGGCGGTTATCTCTTGCGGCGGTTATACCTTTACCGCAAAGGGAAAGACGACGCTTTGCGAGGGGTGGCGTGAGATTGAAAAGCTGTCCCGCGCCGCGTCCGAGGAACAGGACGAGGACGCAGAGCCGGAAACCGTTTTGCCGCCGCTTGCCGAGGGGCAGACCTTTGACAATCCGGCAGCGGAGATCTCCGAGCGTTACACGCAGCCCCCGAAAGCATATACCGAAGATACGCTTCTGTCCGCTATGGAGAACGCGGGCAAGGAAGAAACGCCGGAGGACGCAGAGCGCAAAGGGTTAGGCACTACCGCAACGCGGGCGGGTATCATTGAAAAACTCATTAGTGCGGGCTTTGCCGAGCGCAAGGGCAAAAAGCTAATCCCCACAAAGGACGGGTATAACCTTGCCGCTATCCTGCCCGAAGTCCTTACGTCCCCGCAGCTTACGGCAGAATGGGAAACCCGCCTTACCGGGATTGCCAAAGGCAGCGACAGCCCGGACGATTTCATGCGCAGCATTGAGGAAATGACAGCGGGGCTTGTCAAAACCTATTCCGCGATTTCCGAAGATAAAGCGAAGCTGTTTACCCCGCAGCGGGAAGCAATCGGCACTTGCCCCCGTTGCGGCGCGACGGTTTACGAGGGCAAGAAAAACTACTACTGTTCCGACAGGGCGTGCAGCTTTGTCATGTGGAAAAATGACTTGTTCTTTCAGCAGCGCAAAAAGACTTTCACAAAGGCGATTGCCGCCGCCCTTTTGAAAGACGGAAAGGTAAAAATCAAAGGTATGTACTCGACCAAGACGGGAAAGACCTTTGACGGGGTTGTGCTGCTTGCCGACACAGGCGGCAAGTATGTAAACTTCCGCGTCGAGCAGAACCGAAAATGATTAGGCTTGATGAAAAGCAGTATCGAGCCGTTAAGAAAATGACCCGCGCCGCGTGCGCCAACAACGATTGCGGGAACTGTCTGCTATTGGACGACGGGGAAACTTGCGTGTGTGTGCAGAGTATCAGCTATTCGCTGTTATGCCGTTATTTCCGCGAAGCGGTTTTACCCGCAGACAGGCAGCTTTGCGAACAGATCACCCGCAGCGGGGAAACCGATTTGAAGCGTTGCGCGGTATGCGGCAGCACGTTTGCGGCGGGCAGCAATCGGGCGAAATACTGTCCCGATTGTGCGGCAAAGATACGCCGCAGGCAGAAAGCGGAAAGTGAGAGAAACAGGCGTTTACGGATAAAAACAACTACATAGCAAGCACAGCAAACGAGTACCCGTTTGCGAGAAATGCCCGCGCTGCTCTTGGAACGGCGCGGGCATTTTGCTTGTTGGGATAGTCCCAAACCCTTAAAAATCGAGAAAGGACGTGATGAAACAATATGCCGTATTCTTCATACGACCATGACAAATTGGAAACCGCCGAAACCATGCGGATAGAACGCCGGATATATTTTGAAGCAAAGGACGGGGATATTGCCCCCTATGTTTCCTTGCCGCCGGAGCAGCTACACGCCATGCGCGAGGAAAGCGCGGCAGCGGAACAGGCGATTTTTAACGATCTCTCAAGCCGCGCCGCCGCATGGGAGGAACAGGCGGGCAAAACGCTTTTGCTTGACAAAGCGATTGAATACACAAGGACAACCGTTGTGCAGCACACTTCTAACGAGTGGCAGAAAGGCGAATATGACCGATATACCCGCAGCAACCGGGTATATCAGATGAACTACCACATTTACGAGAACACCCGTTACGACAGGGAGAAGCAGCAAAGCGTCCCTTACTCTTATTCTCTCACATGGGGCGTTTATACCAACAGCCCGAACAGAAACGGGCAAGCGAAGATTGCCGGACAGGACAGAAAGGTTTTTTCCGACAAGGCGGCTATGGAAAAGTATCTGAATGGACGTATCAAAGCATACGACCGTCTGTTTACGGAAATCTCCCCACCTATCCCGCAGGAGTACGCCGAGCATTTCAAAGTAAACGGTATGCTTTTACCGGGCTATACCATTGAGGGCGAGGAACCCCCGCAGCAGCAGCCACAGACGGCAGCTATCCCCGAAACTACCGGGCAGCAAAAGGAGCGTGAACACATGAGCGAACAGTTTTCTATTATGATTGGCAACCGCAGCCGTTTTGAAGCGGGCGACCCCGACGGTTATTGGCTGGATATGCCCGCCACAAAGGAGCAGCTTCACGAAGCCATGCAGAGCGTCGGCATTACCGCCGACAACCCGCAGGATTTTTTCCATTCGCGGCTTTTCCGACGACCCGGAAAAACATATTGCCTTGCCTTATGACATGGTATGCGCCGCCAGCGTGGACGAACTCAATTTTCTTGCGGCGCGGATTGAGCAGCTGGACCCCGCCGAGATCGGCAAGCTGAACGCAGCCTTGCAGCAGAAAAACGGCTTTGAGAACATCGGACAGGTAATCGACTTCACCTACAACGTGGATTTCTACGTCCATATTCCCGAAGTACATACCTACCGCGATTTGGGCGACTACTACTTAAATCAATCCGGCATGGTACAAATGCCCGAAGAATGGAAAGGCGGGATTGACCTTGCCGCTTTTGGCAGGAACGCCGCCGAGCATGAAAAGGGCGCGTTTACCGAATATGGCTATATCGTCGAAAGCGGCGACGAGTGGGAGCGTCAGTTTGAGGGGCGCGAAGTGCCGGAGGAATACCGCATTATGAGTTACCCGCAGCCGGAGCGCGTCGAACAGGATAAAGTCTTTATGGACGCAGCCGAAGCGCAGCAGGCAGAAACGCCGCCCGCCGAGCCACAGCAGCCCCGCCCCGTCGTGCCGATTATCCTTTCTTCTGAAAAACCCGGCGACAAGGTAAAGGAGATCACCGCCCGTCTGGAACAGGGCATACAAGCAATTTTTGACAGCGACCGCTACAAAGAGTTTTTAACGGCTATGTCAAAGTTTCACGATTACAGCTTGAATAACACTATCCTAATTGCCATGCAGGGCGGCAATTTGGTAAAGGGCTATTCACAATGGCAGAAAGAGTTTGACCGCCATGTAAAAAGCGGCGAGAAAGGCATTAAAATCTTTGCCCCCGCGCCCTACAAGGTAAAAAAGCTGGTGGATAAAATCGACCCCGACACAAGAAAGCCCATACTTGACAGCGAGGGAAAGACGGTTAAGGAAGAAAAGGAAGTTACCGTTCCCGCCTTTAAGGTTGTAACCGTCTTTGACATTTCGCAGACCGAGGGCAAGGAGTTCCCCGACCTCTCCGTTAAACCGCTGCTTGCCGATGTGGAACAGTACGAGGACTTTTTGCCGCCCTTGAAAAAGCGTCCCCCGTTCCGATTGCTTTTGAGCAGATCACAAACGGCGCAAACGGATATTTCAGTTTGACCGATAAGCGAATTGCTATCAAAGAGGGCGTGAGTGAGTTACAGGCGGTAAAGACCGCCATTCACGAAATCGCCCATGCGAAGCTGCATGACGTGGACTTAAACGCCCCGCTGGAGGAGCAAAACCGCGTTGACCGCCGCAGCCGCGAGGTACAGGCTGAAAGCGTTGCCTATACGGTGTGTCAGCATTTCGGGCTTGATACGTCGGATTACTCTTTCGGGTATGTGGCGGGCTGGAGCAGCGGCAAGGAAATGACCGAATTAAAAGCGTCCCTTGAAACGATACAGGCGACCGCAAAGGAACTCATTACCGAGATTGAGGGGCATTTTACCGAATTGCAGCAGCAGCGGCAAGCCGAGCAGGAGCAGGAAGCGAAAGCAAAAGAAACCTTGCTTCTCAACGGCAAGGAGGACAGCTACGGGATTTATCAGTTAGCCCGCAGAGATGAAACTATGGATTTGCGCTTTGAGCCGTTCGACCGTCTGCAAGCAACGGGGCATACCGTTGACCGGGCAAATTATGAACTCGTCTATACCGCGCCGCTTACAAAGGATATGACGCTTGGCGGCATTTGGGAAAAGTTTAATATCGACCACCCCGCCGATTTCAAGGGGCATAGCCTTTCCGTTTCCGACATTGTTGTGCTTCATCAGAACGGCGAGAATACCGCCCACTATGTAGACAGCATAGGTTTTCAGCAGGTGCCGGAGTTTTTTACAGGAGCAAGCGCAGCAGACCCCCGTATTTGATAAGCTATCTCCCGAACAGCAGCAAGCCCTATCCGATACCGTAAAAGATACGCTGCAACTGCTTGTAGACGCAGACAAGCGGATTTATGGCGACGTTACGGGCAAGACCCTTGAAGCAATCGCGGCGCAAGGGTATTCCTACAAGGACGGGCAGCTTGAAAAGCAGCAGCCGGAAGCGACCCCCGAAAGCCTTA
>ENA-OPYU01000559-OPYU01000559.1-human-gut-metagenome-genome-assembly--contig:-NODE-559-length-14527-cov-3.602986_pt1 | contig 14527 bp, 14 predicted proteins | sample MGYA00242637_ERZ504482 | MGnify/ENA primary metagenome ERZ504482 (study PRJEB26092, sample SAMD00036237) | human gut metagenome | host: Homo sapiens | study: EMG produced TPA metagenomics assembly of...
GTGTCTGGGAAAATGGAGAAATTCCAGTGTTTCAATTTAATGCTTTTGATGAAAAGTATAAAAATTCGATTCTTACAGGGGCAAGGACATTGAGAGAGGCGCCAGTGTCTATTTTAGATTTACGTTCTAATAGTGGTGGGGATAGCAGTATAGGGAATGAATGGATAAACCGATATACAAATAGTCAGGTTCTGGGACATGGAATCAGAATTAACACAAAAAACCAAATGATAGCTTCCGATTCCGAAGAAGATTGGATTGAAAATGACAAATTGTTGATTATTCTTGTGGGAAAATATTCAGCATCCGCCTCTGAGTGGCTATTAGACTATGCTTATAATGTGGAGAATATTCTGATTGTAGGGGAAAATACGTCAGGTTGTGTAATAGGAGGTTCTTCAAATATGTTCTTGCCAAATAGTGCCTGCCAGATAGATATAGGAGGGGAACTTCTTAATTTATTTCCAGAGGAAGAAGGGTATATGGAGGAACTGAGGGGGATTTATCCAGACATCTGGGTGCCGGCAGGAGAAGCGGAGAAACTCATTGTGAAGTATTTAGAGAAAAATGTAGACTAGAGGAAAACGGATATGAAGAAAAATTATGTGCTATTTTAAGCCTTTCTATTCTGTGTTTCATAGGATGTTCTTCTGTAGAAAATCTGACCTTTGAGGAATTAATGGAAGAGGTGAATGCCAAACATCAGGAAGTAGAGGCAATGGATGTCGATATTTCAGACTACATAGGGGATTTGGTGGATGATGAACAGAGAAATCAATATTATTTGAAGCAAACCCAGGAAAAATATGATCCGGAAAAGATGCTGACACAGCAAGAGGCAATAGAGGATGTGACCTATTTGTTCGATGCATTCCATGATTGCTATGGTCCTTATGAATATTTTGGCGGCACAAAGGTATTTGATGTAGCAGAAGAGAAAATAAAGGAAGAATTACAGAAGCAGGAGTCCATAAAATCAGAGGATTTTGAGAAGATTTTGCTTCAGGAATTAAAATTTGTTAAAGATGCACATTTTGGCATTAATATGCAGCGCACCAATCCTGTGAAAATTCCTTTCTTTTTCAGAGAAAACGCTTTTCAAAAGACCAAAAAATGGATATCAGACTACAGAGGGGAAACAGGTGAAGTCTGTAGAGGGATACGAAAATCTGGATGAAATCATGAAGCGTTCTCTTTCTAAGGAGGGAGAACTGGTATATTATCCTGTTTTATTAAAGGACTGTGACTTCTGGGATGCGTTTGAGACACCTCAGACCTGTGATGAGACATTAATCGTACATTATACCAATGGAGAATCCGAAGAATTAGAAGCAGAGCCATATCAGATATATACAGAGATGGATATAGAGCATCCAGAGAAAAATAAGGTGGTTCGTGCTTGGGAAGATGGAGAAATTCCGGTGTTCCAGTTTAATATGTTTGATGAAAAACACAGAGATTCTATTCTTACAGGGGCAAAGAAATTAAGAGAAGCGCCGATATCTATTTTAGACTTGCGTTCTAATACTGGCGGAAATGGAGGGATTCCGGGAGAATGGATGGAGCGGTATACCCAAAAGTCCGTTTCAGGACATAAAACCGTAATTGATACAAAAGAGGGAATCAAGATAGAGGATTCTGATACAGAAGAACCCTGGGTTGAACATGATAAAATGTTGATAATTCTTGTGGGGAAATATTCTGCCTCTGCCTCTGAATGGTTACTGGATTTAGCCTATAATGTGGAAAATGTCCTCATTGTAGGAGAAAATACATCGGGAGCAATCATAGGAATGACCTCAAAAATTTCTTTGCCAAACAGTGCATGTCAGGTAGATATTGGTTCAGGAAAGGTAAGCTTATTTCCAGAGGACAAAGGCTATATGGAAGAATTTCGTGGAGTATATCCAGATATCTGGGTACCAGCAGGGGAAGCGGAGGATTTAATACTTCAATTTCTGGAGCATTACGAAGTGACGGAAAGCTAAAGTATCAAAATCAGTTGGATTTCAAAAATTTTCTAAAAAATCCACCTACAAAAAAAACAAGCAAAAATAGGTGGAAATATTAAAAAACTTATGATTTAGCCTATAAAAAACAGAGTGAAGTAGGTGGAAAATGAAAAGTTTTACTTGTTAGCCTACTTTATATGCACAGAAAGTAGGCTAAAAGGAAGATATTGACGAAAGTAGCCTAACAGGTCTTAAAAAAAGGTAGGTGGATTTTTATAAGAAGAATTTTTTGGCCTATTTGGCTATGAAAAAAGTAGGTTGTCAGCTATAAAATAACAAAATCCACCTAATTTTGAAGAAAAAGAGAAAAAAGGAACATAATTACTTTTATTACACAGAAATGCAGCCAGAATCAGAAAGAATTTTTATATTAAGACAGGAGCGGCAGCTTCTTAAATTATCAAATTAAAAAACATTTCTGGAGATATCCACATACAGTGAGGGTATTTTCCGGAAATGTTTTTAATTGTTTATAAGAGCTGTTTTTACTGCATCATCCCCGCCAGCACCTGGTTTACCAGCTTTCCGTCAGCAATTCCTTTTACCTTTGGCATCAGGACTTTCATGATTTTTCCCTTGTCTTTTCCGGTTGGAGCATCAATGCCAAGTTCTGTTAAAACGCCCTGGATGACTTCTTTGATTTCTTCTTCTCCCAGCATTTTCGGAGCAAATTCTTCATAAACAGCAATGCGGTTTTGGCATTCATTTACCAGATCTTCTCTGTCTGCAGGAGTCATTTCCAGGGTTTCTTTTGTCTGTTTGATTTCCTTTAAAACAACTTCATTTTCTTCTGCTTCTGTCAGGTCCTCCCGCTTGTCAATAGCCTTGTTTTTCAGGGCAGATAAAAGCATGGAGAGAGATTCTTTACGTTCTTTATTTCCAGCCTTCATGGCCTCTACCATAGCTTTTCTGACTTCATCAATTTTGCTCATTGTTGAAACATCTCCTTTTTATAATATAAATATTGTCTGCATGCGATTACACGTTTCAGTATAGCATGATTTTGTGCGTAGTCAATGAATCCGCAAAAGATTCCAGTCATAATGTGCAGCCAGGGAACGGATAATCACAGTGACTGCCATTCCAATCAGCATAGCGGTCATATTGGTCATGCTGGTTCTCTGACAGAGAACAAAGACAATTCCACCTACAATGGAGGCGCAGGCATAAATCTGCTTTACCAGAATATAAGGGGTTTCTCTTGCCATAATGTCTCGAAGAACACCGCCTCCCACACCGGTCAGAACACCGATAAAGACAAAGAAAAACATATTTTCCCGGACAAACTTGGATGCTGTCTGGACACCAAGTACAGTGAAAATACCAAGACCGACAGTGTCACACCAGAGCATGATTCGGTCATAGTATTTACATTTGATTTTGGAGTGAATGATATCAGGATTGATATATACAATAAAAAACAGCAGCGTAGAAGTCGCAACTGCAAACAGGATATAAACAGGCTTGGCAAAGGCAGTAGGAGGAGTTAGGCCCAGGATGACATCACGCATAATTCCTCCGCCTACCGCAGTAGTAGCGCCCAGAATATTGACTCCGAAAATATCCATTTTTTTCTCAATAGCGACCATGGCGCCAGAGGAGGCAAAGGCAATGGTACCAATGATTTCAAGGACAAAGATAAATGATTCCATGTTGTAAAATATTCCCCATTTCTTTCAAAATTCATACATGCAGATAAAATTTGCACTGCACATTTCTATTATAAAATACAGAAGTAGAAATTGTAAAGAAATCCCGGGCAAATTGTTGACTTTTCTTTGCTTCTTTGATACATTAAAGGGACGTAGTTCAAAGGTTTAAATCAAAAAAGGGAGGATGATTATGAGCAAGCATAAAAACGGGAGTTTTACCAGCTCCTTTGGCTTTGTACTGGCCTGTGTAGGTTCAGCCGTAGGCCTTGGAAATATCTGGATGTTTCCTTACCGTTTAGGTGAGTACGGAGGCGCTGCGTTTTTAATTCCGTATATTTTCTTTATTGCATTATTTGGATTTGTAGGATTATCAGCAGAATTTGCCATTGGGCGCAGAGTTGGAACAGGAACCCTTGGTTCCTATGTACATTGCTGGGAATCCAGAAAAATGGGAACCGCGGGAAAGATTTTAGGATGGATTCCGCTTCTGGGTTCTTTGGGAATTGCCATTGGCTATTCTGTTATTATTGGCTGGGTGGTCCGCTTTTTAATAGGTTCTGTAACTAATACGGTGTTGGAACAGGATTCTGCACAGTATTTTGGAGAAGTGACAAAATGGATGGGAAATGTGCCATTCCATGTGATTGTAATTGCCATTACCGTATTGGTGCTTTTGCTTGGAGCTGCTACGCAGATTGAAAAAGCAAATAAAATCTTAATGCCGTTGTTTTTCCTGCTTTTTGCAGTTCTGGCAGTGCGTGTTGCATTTTTACCAGGGGCTTCTGAAGGATATAAATTTTTGTTTGTACCCAAATGGGAGGCTCTGGCAAATGTAGATACCTGGGTTATGGCTATGGGACAGGCATTTTTCTCTATGTCCATCACAGGTTCTGGTATGATTGTGTATGGTTCTTATCTGAGCAAGAAAGAAGATATTCCAAAAGCATCCATGCAGACTGCTGTTTTTGATACCATTGCGGCAATGCTTTCTGCTCTGGCAATTATGCCCGCAGTGTTTGCCTTTGGAATTGAGCCAACAGCAGGTCCGTCTCTGATGTTTATTACGATTCCGAATATTTTCAAACAAATGCCATTCGGAAGAGTTTTTGCGGTAATTTTCTTCTTATCTGTATGTTTTGCGGGAATTACTTCTTTGATTAATATGTTTGAAGCTGTAATTGAAAGCTGGCAGCATAAATTCAGACTGAAACGAAATCATGCAGTGCTGCTTTGCGGAGGTATTACACTTCTGGTAGGATTATTCCTGGAGGAAGAAGCAAGAGTGGGTACCTGGATGGATTTCATTACCATTATTGTAGTTCCGTTTGGAGCGGTTCTTGGAGCAATTTCTATTTACTATATTCTGGGATTTGATAAGATTAAAGAAGAACTGGAAACAGGAAGAGAAAAACCTTTGCCAAAGCTCTTTAAACCAGCGGCAAAATACATTTATGTACCGCTTTCTATTATTGTATTTATTCTGGGATTGATTTATAAAGGAATCGGATGATAAAAAAAGAGAAGCAATTTGCACCATGTATGTCAGAAATACTGTATGGATGTAAATGCTTCTTCTTTTTACCAGGTTTTCTTTTGCCAAAGGTAAAACCGGCGGAATCCCCAGATTCTTTGGGAATTTTGGCAAAGTTACAGGAGCTGATGAAATCCATGCCACAAAGCGGTTTGGAAGTTCTGAGGCAAGGATAAAGGAAAGCAGTACGCAAAATAAAAGGAGCGCAGCAGTTTCCAGAGGCGTATTAATCTGTTTCAGAACAGGTGTTGCTTTTAACACACTATAGATTAGACCATGAAACAGATAAACCGGCATGGTGCGAAGCCCAAGAACAGAGAAAAAATGTTTTTTCTTTGGAATGACAGCGCACAATGCGAAAACAAGGAGAAAAGAAATTCCGTAGCAGCCCAGGCGCACAAGCATGCCGGTGCCTGGAGTCATACCCATGTCTTCATAGGAGTAACGTCCGTAGAAAATCCAGGGAGTAAGGCTAATATTGGCTGCAAAAATACCGCCAAAAACAAGCAGGAGAATGCAGACAAGAGAGCCGGCGAAAAATTTCCATTTTTTTCTTACAATTTCAAACCAGGATTCCTGGAAATAATAACCTGCCAGGAAAAACGGGTAGAAAAATAAGGTTCTTGGAATACTGAAAAAATTTCCAAGCTGTGAAAATCCAATGAGCAGACCGGCTGTTATGGCAATAAAGATACTGCCAGGGATTTTCTTAATGTATGGTGTGGCAAGTCTCCAGAAAAACAGCGCCATGAGATACCACAGGGAAAACTTGGGCCGGTTCAGATACAGTCCGGTATCCTTGTGAATCACAAACACATACAGAAGATAATAAAGCATTTCATATACCAGATAGGGAATAACCAGCTTCTGAATTAGTTTTTCAAAAGATATGGTTTTCTTAGAAAAATATCCTGAAATAAAAATAAAAGCAGGCATATGAAAAGAAAAAATCACCCATTTCAGTGTCGTGAGAAATAGATTGTTACTGTAACAGGGCTCAATAAAATGTCCTGTGACTACAAGAATAATAAGCAGGGCCTTGTAATTATCTAAAAAATAATTTCTTGATTTCGTTGACATAATCTTCACTTTCATATTATTATGATAGTTAATAAATGAGAAATAAATTGTTCACATTTTGTCCGGGAATTATAATACAACGGATGCCCGGGAATTGCAAATAGAAAAAATAAGAGTTCACACCTACATTTTCGTAGATATATACAAGAAAGGATTTGGATTATGAGTGATCACCGCAGAAGCCGGCAGAGGCAAAGAGAAGAGGAAGAAGCAAGAATGCGGGAAATAGAGAGGCGCAGAAGGATTGCAAGACAGCGCAAACGCCGCAGACAGATTATGAGGAGAAGAATGATACTGGCCGGTATAGGACTTTTGCTTCTTTTGATTGGAATTATAGCGGGAATAGTGGTAATCAGAGGAAAACTGGAGGAAAAGAAAGCCCAGGAAGCCAGGGAGAAAAAGCAGCAGGAGGAAGAGGCTGCCAGACTGGAGGAAGAAAATAATACCCTTCACATGGTGGCAGTTGGGGATAATATGATTCATGATGCCATTATTAAGGCTGGAAAATCCCGGGATTGGAATTTTGACTTCCTGTATGAAAATATAAAAGAAGATATTGAAGGGGCAGATTTAGCTTCTGTAAATCAGGAGACGCCTTTTGTAAAAAGCCATAGTGAGGCTGCTGGTTATCCGGACTTTGCCACACCAACAGAAGTGGGAGATGCCCTGGCAGGCGCAGGCTTTGATATTGTGACCCATGCCACAGAGCATACCTTCGATCAGGAGGCAGATGGAGTGATTAATTCCGTATCATTCTGGAAGAAAAATTATCCGGATGTTGTCCGTCTCGGAATCCACAGTGATGAGGATGAGAAGAACTATGAACTTCTGGAAGTGAAAAATTTCAAAATTGCGCTGCTGAACTATAGTACCATGTTAAGTGAAAATCATAAAAATGAGAAAGATGAAGCCTACATGATTGACCTTTATTCAGGAAAAAACCGTTAAGGAAGATTTAAAGGCGGCAAAAGAAGACGCGGATTTGACCATTGTTTATCTTCACGGAGGAAAGGCAGATTCCACAGAACCGGATGAGAAGTTAAAGGAGAAGGTGGATTATCTGGCAGAACAGGGGGCAGATGTGATTCTTTGTTCCCACCCTCATGTTTTAAAAGGCTATGAACTTATCAAACGGGAGGATAGAGGAGAGACACTGGTATACTATTCTCTTGGAAATTTTGCCAGCGGACAGACAGAGCTGGAAAATCTGCTGGGAGGCATGGCTGATTTTACAATTAAGAAAGATGCAGACAGTGGAAAAATCAGCATTGAAGAATATTCTCTGGAACCTTTGGTTATGCATTATAATTCTGACTTTTCGGAAGCCGGAATTTATAAGTTATCTGATTATACAGAGGAGCTGGCAAAAGAACATGGGTGCAGCCAGCAGGATTCCTCGGATTCAGAAGGAGAGGAAAATGGTCAGGATAGCCTGAATGATCCGGAGGATGAAACAGGAGAGGAAGAAGATTCCGGATTTAGCCTCAAGGCTCTTCAAAAGGCTGCAGATGCGGTGGGAGAGTTAAAAAATGGAGAAAGCCTGGAAGAAGATGGAGATCAGGAAGATTCCCAGGAGAATATCAGACAGTAAGAAGGTGGGACAGGGCGCCGCAGTTATTTGCGGGAGCCCTGTTTTTCTACATAGCAGTCTGGGGAGTAGGGAAAAATTTGTTTGTAGGAATCTGATTGTGCATGAGTTTCAGGCGGTGTTGGAATAAGACCGGTGACTTCTGTGGTAGCGCAGCCTTCCAAATCGTGAACTGAGGTTGCCTCGACTCTGTATGGATCCTTGGAATTTGTATTTTTTTGCTTTCATGTGAACCTCCTTATGAAATGTGGTAATATGGATATGGTTGCCAAAAGTGAGAAAAAGTATACTCCTGAAAAGATATTGACAAGGAACAGGCAGATTTGTATGCTGTAGAAAACAGAGAAAAGAGGTATGGAAATGAAAAAACGGAAATAAAAACCAATGCTATGAGAATTTTGGAGAGAAATAAGATTCCTTATGAGGCGATTCAGTATGAATGTGAGGAATTTATTGACGGTTTGCATACAGCCCAGATAACAGGAGCGCCGGTGGAACAGTCTTTTAAGACTCTGGTGGTTCAGGGAAAGAGTAGGGACTATTATGTACTGGTGATTCCCATTGCAGAAGAGGTGAATCTGAAAACTGCGGCGAAAGCAGTGGGAGAGAAATCCGTGGAGATGATTCATGTAAAGGATATTACCAGGGTAACCGGCTATGTAAGAGGCGGCTGCAGTCCTCTGGGAATGAAAAAACTTTATCCAACTGTGATTCATGAAAGCGCCCTGAATTTTCCGGAGATTTATATAAGCGGAGGAAGAATCGGGACAACACTGAAAGTGAATCCAGAGAAACTGGCAGAAGTGGTGAAAGGGAAATTTTGCAATATCATTGCCTGAAATAAAAAAGAATATTTATACAGCCTGCAATAGAACTGTATAAATATTCATGCATATACTAGATGGAGAAGGCGTCCCTTACAACCTCTGCCAGGATATTTTGACCGGCAGGGGTCAGATGAATACCATCTGTGGTGATGGTGTCATATCCTAATTCCTGGATTTTCCGGTTAAGAGGATCCTGCAAAGGGATAAAATACGCACCATAGTTTCTGGCAAGTTTTCGGATGTTTTTGGACATTTTTTCTGCCATGAAACCCAGTCTTCATAGAGACCGTCTTTTGGAAAGATAAATGGTTCCAGAGTAATCACTTTTGCGGTACTTTCTCTGGAAAGGTCAAATAACATTTCATGATAAGCGCGGATGCTGTCCTCTAACATATAGAGCTTTTCCTGTTCAGATGTTTCAGCAGATACAATCAGGCCGATATCATTGATACCTACCAGAATGCTTACATAATCCGGATGCAGGGAAATGCACTGCTCATGAAGAGAATGAGCCACCTGCTGGGTAATCTGTCCGTCTATGCCCCGATTGATAATCTGCCAGTTTCCTTCCTGCTTATTTAAGTTCTGAGAAAATATATTTACATAACCATATCCCAACTGGTTGGGAGAGTTCTTTCTGTCTGCGTCTGTAATGCTGTCTCCTAAAAATTACAATGAGTCCCATAATCTATACTCCTTAATCCATACGATTGTATTCCGATTCTATTAATTATTTTAACTGAAAATTAGCAGTAATGCAAACAGTAATTTTGTATAGTATACCCAAATCGTATTTTTCATGGAATTTCCCTTACAAAGGGGAGGAGAACGGGTATAATCAAGTCATCTTAAACAATTCGTTATGATTTATTCAGACCGTTCGGTCACATTATCCGGTTTTTTTAAGAAAATGAGAAGAAAGAGGTGGTTATTTGTCTGTGGGACTATGGCTGGTTCTGGCTGTGTCAGGAGCTGCTGTGTGTATGGATTTTTTTAATGGAAAAGGTGGTGAATAGCTTTGTTTGTCTGGGGCTTGCGGTGGGACTTTCTTATCAGATACAGGTAGGAAGACTTTCCGGAGTGGCAGCTTATATGTTTGGAATTGCGCTTCCGTTCTTTTTACTGTTGCCGCATTTTTGCTTTTCGGATGCTGGGGGCAGGTGATATTAAATTGTTTTGCGTCCTGGGAGGCATTCTGGGCTGGTCAGTTATCTTAAAACTTATGGTCTGCTCCGTTTTTCTGGGAGCAATCTTATCTGTTGCATTTCTTATTTCTTGTGGAAATCTAAAAGAAAGAGGATTCTAGTTTTTTTCATTATGTTTGCGAATATGTAAAAACAGGAGAGAGGAAACCTTATATAGAGAGGGGAAAAAGAGCTGAAAATTTTCATTTTACAGTACCTGTTTTTCTAAGTGTAATGTTGTATGCGGGAGGTTTTATTGAAGAAAAATGTGATTGCTGTGTGTGACACAGAGGGTGAATATGCCTGCAAATTTTGCAGAGTATTTGAACAGCAGGAAAAAACTGCCTTTTCAGGCAGAGGCTTTTACAGATGTGGAGAAATTGTGTACTTATGCAGGGAAAAATCCCCCTGAGATTTTATTAATTGCGGAAGGAGATGTGGATGCACAAATTGAGAAACTGGGGGCTGAGAGTATGATTTTGCTGTCTGAGAACAAAGAGCAGGAAGAAGGTCATAAAACGGTCTATAAGTATCAGTCCGCGGATTCTGTGATACAGGAAGTTATGGCGTATTATGTAGAAAACACAGCCCCGGCTCTGTATGCAGTGGCAAAACAAGATATGGAATTTATTGGGGTCTATTCTCCTGTGGCAAGAAGTGCGAAAACCTTGCTGGCGCTGACAATAGGGCAGATTTTAGGAGAGGAAAAGGCAGTACTGTATCTGAATATGGAAGCTTATTCAGGTTTTGAGAAGTTGTTTGGGTTAGAGGATACCGGAAATCTCACAGATCTTTTCTACTTTCTAAGATGCAGGGAGCATCTTGCATATGAAGAATTGGGAAGATTTATGAAACCCCTTGGAAAGATGGATTTTATCCCGCCTGTAGTTTCCCCTGAAGATATCCATGCCATTGGCAATGAGGACTGGATAAAGCTTTTTGATTTTATCCGTCAGGGGAAACATTATGAAACTGTAATTCTGGATATGGGAAACAGTGTGGGGCAGATATTTCAGTTACTTGCCATGTGTAAGACCGTATATGTGCCTATCCAGGACGATCTGATAGCAAGATGTAAGCTAGAGCAGTTCAGAAAGCTGATAAAGCAGTGGGGAAGAATAGAACAGGAGAGGATAAAAGAGGTTAGACTGCCTGCCTGTGGGGTGAATCTTTCAGATGCAGAGTTTGTAGAAACCCTGTCATGGGGAAAATGGGGAGGTTTTGTAAGGAGGATGTTGGAGAAACATGGGTGAGAAAAAAGATAGGGAGGATTTTCTGAGTCTGAGAAAACGGTTGGTGGAACAGTTGGAGGATACCTGGGAAGAATCAGATGAGGGGGTGTTGGAGCAAATTGATACTTTAATGGGAGATTATTGCAGAAGTTCCTATCTTCCCATATCCAGGAGGGAGGAACTTCGCAGGGAATTGTTTCAGTCTGTAAGAAAAATGGATGTGCTGGAAGAACTTTTGGAAGACGAAAGTATTACGGAAATTATGGTAAACCGGTGGGATAGGATTTTTATTGAACGAAATGGCAAGATTTTTCCCTGGGAGAAGAGTTTTTCCTCTCCGGAAAAATTAGATGATGTGATACAGCAGATGGCATCCAGATGTAATCGGGTGATTAATACGTTGCAGCCCATTGTAGATGCCAGGCTGAAGCATGGAGAACGAATTAATGCGGTAATTGCTCCGGTTGCTCTGGATGGACCGATTCTGACCATCCGCAGGTTTCCAAGTGAGCCCATTACCATGGAAAAACTGTTGGAACTAGATAGTCTTACCGGTGAAGCCGCAGATTTTTTACGTGTGATGATTCAGGCAGGCTATACCATTTTAATCGGAGGAGGAACCGGCGCAGGGAAAACCACATTTCTAAATGCCCTGTCTCAGTATATACCGGAAGATGAGCGCGTTATTACCATTGAAGATAACGCAGAATTACAGCTTCAGGGTCTGCCTAATCTGGTGAGGCTGGAATGCAGACAGGCAAATATTGAAAAAAGCCAGGAAATTACCATAGGAGACTTGCTGAAAACTTGTCTGAGAATGCGGCCAAGCAGAATTATTGTAGGAGAGGTACGTTCAAAAGAAGCCGCGGAGCTTTTGCAGGCTGTCAATGTAGGGAATGACGGGAGTCTGTCAACTATTCATGCAAACAGTTGCAAAGATATGATAAGCAGGCTGGAAACCATGGTGCTTATGGGGATTGAACTTCCCATTCCGGTTATACGGAGACAGATCTTGTCAGGTTTTGATTTGTTTATTCATCTGGGAAGAATGAGGGACAAGAGTAGAAAAGTACAGGAAATCTGCGAGATTGACCGAATGTGTGAAGGAGAAATTGTATTAAATCCTCTGTTTGTCAGAAAAGAGGAGCTGGAAAAAAGCAGGAGAATTAAAACACAGGGAAAAATTGAGAAGGGCAGGGATTTCTTTATGAAAAATACAGGTAAAAAAGATAGATTATAATGTTTACCAGTTGTCATGGAAGCAATGGCTGCAGTATACAGCAGAAGCAGTGGTTTTATGCTGCACCATTAACTATCTGTTTTATCAGAGTCCTGCAGTGTTCCTTTTTATACTTCCTATTGCTGCCTGGTATATCAGACAGAGGAAAAGACAGCAGATTCAGCTTCGCAAAAAGCGTATCCACTATCAATTTAAAGAAGCCCTAAATGCCTTGCAGATAGGAATTTCAGCCGGGTATTCCCTGGATAATGCAGTGCGGGAGACCAGAAAGGATTTGGAGCGGATTTACGGAAAAACAGCAGAAATGACCATGGAGTTTTCCTATATGGAAATTCAGCTAAAACATAGTATTCCATTAGAAGAACTACTGTATGACCTTGGAATGAGAAGCAGGGTAGAGGACATCCTGAATTTTTCTGATATTTTGGTACAGTCTAAAAAGATGGGAGGAAATATGAAGGAAATCCTGCAAAAATGTATCGCTTCTATGGAAGAAAGGATTCAGGTAAAAAAGGAAATTGATACCATGCTGGCATCCAGGAAAATGGAGCAGAGGATTATGAGTATCATTCCTCTGGGAATTATTTTGTATATGCGCATCACTTCTCCCGGCTTTCTGGATGTACTCTATGATACCACTGCAGGCATCTGCATTATGACTTTCTGCCTGGCGCTATATTTATTTGCGTTTTTCTGGGGAGTGAGGTTGACGGATATTGAAGTTTTAAAAAAACGGGCAAAAATCCGGGAAAGGAAATCTGTCTGGCAGTGTTAGTCATTTTACTTGGAAATTTATTGGGAATTGAAATTTATGTGAAGGAAAGGCAAAATACAGATACAAAGTATTTACTGCGGAATCCTTATGGAGAGGGGGCTTATGAACAGAATTTAAAGGTTCAAAAAGGTAATCAGGAACAAGAAGTTCGTATTTATGTAGAGGAAGAAACTTATGGGGAAGAGAAACAGAAAGAATTCATACAGGAGGCCTTTACCTACCTGGAACAATGGTTTCAGGAAGAGACAGAAGAAGGAGAGATTCATCATCATATGGAATTTCCAGGGGAGATCAAAGAAAATCCGGCAAGACTGTCCTGGAGTACAGAGAATCCGCAAATTTTAAGCTGGGAAGGAAGAATTGGAGATACAGTGAATACTCAAGGCGAAGATACCATGGTGTTTTGCGCTGTTTCCCTTGGAGAGCAGGAGGAAATCTGGCAAAAAGCAGTGAAGGTATATCCGGTTCCATTAAATGAGGAGCAGGAGCTTGCCAGAAAGATTCAGAATCAGGCGGAAGAACTCAGCAGCAGTGAACAGGAGAAATTACTCCTTCCTACAACAGTAGATGGTGAAGAACTACATTACGAAACAGAACAGGAACCTACGGGACTTCTTATCTGCGCCTTGTCCGCTATTCTGGGAATTGGTATTTTTCCTCTGGCAAAAGAAAAGGAAAAGCAAAGAGAAGAGTTGCGGAAAAAGGAAATGCAGAGGGACTATCCTGATATTGTGGAAAAATTAGTTTTGTTTTTGAGAGCTGGATTTTCTATTCGCAAAGCAATGGAAAAATTGGCAGCCGGTTATTTAAGAAATCGGGATAAGTATCAGCTTGGAGAGAGGGCGGCATACGAGGAGGTGGTAAAAACCTGTAAAGAAATGGAAGGGGGTGTATATGAAGCAGAGGCATATGAAAGAATGGGAAGACGTTTTGGGCTCTCTCAGTATAAGATGCTTTCCGTTTTACTGGTTCAGAATCTGAGAAAAGGGTAATGAAAATTTATTGGAATTGCTGGAGCGGGAAGCTGCCGCTGTTACAGAAGAAAGAAAACGAAATGCTAAAGTACAGGGAGAAGAAGCAGGGATTAAGCTATTGCTCCCCATGGTAATGCAGCTAATTGTAGTGTTGATTATTCTTATGGTACCCGCTTTTTTGAAATTTTTGATGTAAGTCCAGCTAATAAATTGTCAATAGTGAAATGAAAAAAAGTTTTGGATTTATTTTTTGCTAGCTAAAAAAAGGGTGCACTAACCCCTTGGTGAAAATATCATTTTTTCCAAAAAAGATATTGGTTCGTTGGATTAGCAGTATTTTATGCAGCCATGTCGCATTTAGCAGCATTGTATTGTTTGATATGTTCCTGTGGAGTAATGATTTCAAAAGGTTTGTTATCTCTAAGTATGGCA
>ENA-OPYU01000560-OPYU01000560.1-human-gut-metagenome-genome-assembly--contig:-NODE-560-length-14508-cov-3.535081_pt1 | contig 14508 bp, 14 predicted proteins | sample MGYA00242637_ERZ504482 | MGnify/ENA primary metagenome ERZ504482 (study PRJEB26092, sample SAMD00036237) | human gut metagenome | host: Homo sapiens | study: EMG produced TPA metagenomics assembly of...
GAATGATACTGCCATACCTCCTGATATTTCTTGTGAAACAGTGCATGAAAAATCGTTTCTTTCATATCCATATCCAGTTTTCCTGATATAGATATACGTATATAACTGCCCAAGATATTTAAAATCCCTAACAAAACAACTACACTGGTAAGAAGGATACAATAAAAAAAGGCAACTGATTTTTCCCACTTCCTGTAACCTCATCCAAAATGCGACTGGATATGAGTGCAAGAGCAATAAAACTCACTACCATACCTGCACTTGTCAATGAAAGAAGAATCAATCTTCCCAAATATTTGCATATATATTTACAAACCCATGCTAAAGGTTCCTTTTTATTTTCTTCACGATTCTTGCACATTGTATCACCCATTTCCGTAAAAATAAAGAACTGCACCACACCCTTACATAGAATCTGTACCATTTGCTTTCCATACAATCAATATACTTATCTCCTCGATAGAAGCCAGTCAAAACACCAAGAATCTGTTCCCGTTTAATGCCATGCTCTTTCTGGTATTGGGAATCTCCACACAAAATATATTCCTTTTGCCTCACTTCCAATACGCGATGCAGAACATAAGCACCGTTTTTTCTCCGAAATAATATAACCTCCAATGGAAAAATTTCATCTGGTTTTTCTAAAATCAAAACATCCTTTTGCGGCCGTATACAAGGAAGCATACTGTTTCCTTCTGCTGTTGTCACAATTCTTCCTTTTGTTCTTAATATATCTTCTATTTTATTTTTTTTCCATTTCTTTCCAACCATCGCCTCATAAGCTATCTTTGCTGCTTCTGAAGAAATATTACATTTCATTCTGTAAACAGGAATTTCACATAGCAGTTGATTCATTAATTTTAAAAGCTGTTCCGTCAAATCCATTCTTTGGGGAATCAATGTTTGCTGCATCAGAAAGGAAATAGCCTCTTTTGGCAGTAATTTCTGAATTTCATTTTTTCTCCTCGTTCTAAAATACAAATTCCCTGGAGCTTTACTTTCCTGTTTAACTGTTCGTCTGTCTTACCGCTAAAAGGTGTTCCATAGGCATACCAGCCATCTTCTCTTCTCCGAAGTGCAGGTTTATCATCATTAATGATTTCTGCCTTTTCTTCTCCAAAAAAGTTTGCTTCCACTGTTTTTGTATTGGGTAGACTTTCCTGTTCCACTTGGGGCAGAAAATAAATAACATTTTTCTTCCATAGCAACTGCAGAGGCATGAAGCATCATACCCTCATGAAGCAATAATTTTGTATAAAACTCCATGCCTGCATAAATATACTCGCACTCGCCCAATGTCAGATGGGGCTGTTGCTGCTGTTTTAAGTGACAAACATCCTCTGTTAGAGTCAGAGAAATGTCCCTTTCTGCCTCTTCACTCCAAACATATCCCTTCATTTTATTTCTCAGATATGCATAAATTGGATGATATTCTGTCATACATTCTGCGATTTTATATAACATTCTTTACTCCTCAAGCTCTCTTCCACGAACCCTTTTGTTTTAATTGGGCTACAAAATTCTTCACATCACGTTCTGCTTTTCTTTTTCCACCTCATATTGTGCTGCCAATGATTCTGTCATCTGTTCTATCGTTGTTTCTTCTGAACATAATTTCCACAAAAAAGCTCCTATCGGATTTAGTTGAATCATTCCACGAAAAATTTCTCTTCCTTCATCCACCGGAACTACCACATTCTCTCCTGCTATTTGTCGAAGCAAAAATCCATCCTTTAATTTAATTTTACCCATAGCATGCCTCCTTGTATTTTATTCATATGTATCATAAATTGCTTTTCTCTTTTCTTCATTTTCTTGTTCGTAGGTTTGATATTCTTCTTTTGCCTTCTTCTTTTCTTCTTCAACCTCTGAAAGATAGTCTATATACTCCTGTATACTCCCTACCTTTAAGTCTCCTTCTCTATAAGCTTCTTGAATCAAATCTAATATCTTCGTAAATTCTTCTATCTGTTCTTCCTGTGAAATCTCCATCTGATTCTTCTCACCAAAATCAGATAATACCATTGGAACCTTCTGCACTTTGCCTGTTCCAAAACAGTTTTATTTTCTCATATCCATTTCTAAGAGAAATATTCTGACATTCTTTCAACTCACCGTATTCCTGATTCACACTGTAATTGAGTCTGTTTTCATTTTGTGCAAACATAACAGCTACTGAATATGAATACTTCTCCATCAGAGGGTAAAGCATCTGCTTTCCATAAGAAGCATCACCTCCATTAAAGAAAAATCCTTGTGGTGCATGTCCCACATAGGTTTTACATTTTTCTGACACTTTTTTGGAAATCTTCTATAAACTGTTCTCTCTGTTCTTTTTCTTTTCCGATTTCTCCTCCAAGAGCAATATCCCACCCTGAGTTTGTCCATTCTTCTATTTCTTCTTTGGAAATATGTCCATTATTTTTTAACTACAAGTGTTCCATAAAAACATCTTTTATCCAATTCTGGTTTTATATATTCCATAAGCTGTTGATTTTCTTCTGCAAAAAGCCAGAATCACAAACGCTTTTGGTTTTATATTCTGCCATTCATTTCGTTTTTTGAGAAAGCTGGTCTCTGATTTCTCTGATATCTTTATCCTTCTGTTCATACCTTTTTTGCAATACCAACAATTCTTTCTGATCTTTGCAGTCACTCAAATATCCAGCAAGCAACAAAGAAAAACATGATAATATCAAAATAAAAAGCAGAACATATTTCCCTATATTTCTCTTCATATTCCTCCTAAGTAAAAAAGGCAGCTGGTAAATACTGGCAATATGCCATATGTACCAGTTGCCTTTATTGTTTTTGCCTGTTATTTGAGATTATTCTCCCCAACCAGAATTCCCAACATCAAAATTGTTGTCTCCCCCATTATTACTCATGGTAATCACTTCTTCGCTGTCAAATTCTATTATCTCTATGGTTGGTGTCTCATATGGTTCTCTCATGTGATATTCTCCTCTTCCTGTGTATTTTCATGAGTATTTTCTGCCGGAGGGGCAGTAGATTCCTCGCCTTGGTTTGTTTCCGGCTGGTTTTCCTCTGTACCTTCTGGCAGATTGTCTTCCTGCTCCGGCAATGCCGGCTGTTCCTCCGGAAGAATGGTTTCTGGTTCTTCCTGAGGATTTTCTTCCTCAGGTGCTGCTTCCTCTTCTGCTATCTCTTCAGAAGCATCCTGATCTTCTAGTTCTTCCCCTTCCTCTGGGAGTGGTTCATCTACCAGAGTAGCTTCTAAACCATCATATGTCAAGAGCCAAGTTAAGGTTGGGTATCCTTTTGTCTCAACAGAACTGAAATCCCAGGCTCTGGTATCAGCACCGGCAGTATCGTCATTAAAGCTAAGCGTATCTCTATAAAATGCAATATCGTGGATATTATCTGTAGTCAATAAGGTTCCACGAGATATCGTGTTATCCGAAACATTACTTTTTCCTGTAACCTTTGTATATTCATAGCACTTGTTCACATTATCTGTGGTAACTGCCGTAAGATTCCTACCTAAAAACTTATAGTTATCTCCCGCATTGCCAATAGAAATGCAACGATCAAGATACCATCTCGTACCATATGTCCCCATTGTACTTACTGCACCTAAAAATCCACTCTTTTCTGACCATGTGGCAGGCTTATTAGATCTGGCTTCCACATTGGTGATTACATTCCGTACAACCGCAGCATTAATTTTACCAACAGCACCACCCTGCTCATTATTATCCATGATAATATTTCCTGACACATAAGAGTCTTCTAGTTTTGAGTTATAACCTGATAATGATGCAATAGCACCTCCTACCAAATTAAACCCAGCTAATTCTGTTGGATCTATTTTACGGTTAATGTCAATCCCTTCCAACCAGACTTTTCCAATATATGTTTCGTTTACCAAGCCGCCCAAAGCTGCCGTATTCATTCCACCGTTTAATTGAACACAATTCATATAAATAGAATTCAGATTTCCATAGCTAATCTCTCTTGCCAAAGCATTTGCTTCTCCTCTACGGGTAAACCCATATTCTGTTTTCATTCCTGCATCCACAAAAACATTCTGGATACGAAGATTCTTAACTGTTGCCTTCTGTCTGGTTGTTCCGCTGATGGAATCAAACAACGACACTCGCAAGCCATGAATAACCTGATTGTTTCCATCCAGCTCACCTTCAAAGCGGTTCATAATATAGGAGGCCTGTCCTTCCGGAATTCTTACCTGTTCCATGGAAATATTATTCATAAGAATATATTTTCCTCTCGGATTGTCTGCAATCTTCATAAAGTCTGCCGGTGTACGGATTTCTGTGTATCCTGCAGTATTGGTTGTCAGCAATGGGTGTTCTGTAACCTCAGAGCCTTGTGGCAATGCCGGAAGCGGTTCTTCTCCCACAATCCAGGTCAGCGTTGGGTATCCGTTTTTCTCTACAGAAGCAAAATTCCATTTCGCACCGTCAAATTTTAAGGTATTGCGGTAGAAATCAGGATTTTTGTATTCTGTGGTTTCTTCTAAACTGCCTGAAACAGCCGTACTCTTTCCACTTACTTGAATCTCATAGCAATTATTTAAACTATATGAAATAGCCGTATCTGTTCTTCCTTTAGTAGCAAATCTATATGCTTCGCCGATACTTCCTTGCTTTTTATCAGCACCTGCTTCACCAATAGCAATACTATTTTCCATCCATGTTCCCATGTCAGAATTAAATTGAACCATACCGATAAATCCAGATCCATCCGTCTGGCTGGAAGCCGCCTTAGTTCTCATGTTAGAAACTACCTGTTTTACGGTATTGGATGTATCATATTCACTATACCCCAAAACACCGCCTTGTGTATTTCCATTTACTGTAATCTCTCCACCTACATAACTGTCAGTGATATGGCAGCCACCATTCAAATAAGCAATCAAACCTCCAACCATTTTGTCAGAATCTTGTCCCCATAATGGTCCATAAGGATTGACATTTAATCCTTCAGCCCACACTTCGCTAACTACTGAATTCTGGGCAGAGCCCGCAAGAGCACCCGTATTTTTCCCTCCGGCCACAAGAATGTTTTTCAGCGCCAGTCTGGAAATTTTTGCCCCGTTTAATGTCTTAGCGATTGCATTTGCACCCTGATTGCTATTCCATACTTCTACCTTTGCATCAGATACTTTTAAATTGTTCACGGTACCTGATAAGGTATCAAACAGCGGTGCACCATATAGTTCTCGAATGGTCAATCCATTTCCATCCAGCTCTCCTCTAAAGTTTCCAAGGAAGGAACCATTCTGTGCTTTCTTCCCATAAAGCGAAATGGAATTCATCAAAATATATTTTCCGGAGCCGTCACGGATTGCCAGAAGTTCCTCTGCTGTCCGGATTGCCTGATATCCTGCCGGTACATTCTGCTGCAGCGGTGCTTCTTCTTCCGGTTTTACCTCCGTACCCGGTGGTCTTACACCTTCTGTTGGCATTGTTTTTAATCCCGGATATCCATTCTGAGAAACCTTAGACCAATCCCATACATCAGAATTTAACTGCATACTATTGGCATAAAAATCTGCTGTCAAGAGTTCCTCATTAATCACTCCCTTTGGATCGCTTCCTACACTGTCGTAGCCTGGGGTATCCGTATTAATAAAGCAATTTGTAAATGGTTTCAGTTCATTCAAATCACTTCCGTTTTTCATATACATCAGCTTATATCTGGAAGTGCTTGGATCTTCCGGATATACACCGCCGGCTACCGTACTGTAAGCAACTCTACTTTCTCCAGTTGCCAGACCGATAAATGCCGCTGTATTTGCAGGAGAAACTGTATATGGAATATTCAGTTCAGCATCTACAAAGACTTTCTGAACGGAAACAGCATCTGCATTTCCAATCAATCCTCCTACATAGCTGCTGGAGGTTTTTACCTGAGTTTCTGCAATCAGAATATCTGTCATCTGTGACTGGGAGGCATTGGCTGCCATCACACCTGCATAATCAGCATTTGCTATCATATCTACATGCTGCATACTAATCTGGTTGAATGTAGACTTCGTATCTTTACCGATGATTCCGGTATAACCTGCACCTCTTAAAGTAATTCCATTGAAATGTAGATTTTTCACTACAGCATTTTTCGTTTCCACAGCCAGTACATTGGCGCCGCTACTTTCATTATTTACCAGAATATTTCTAAATTGCAAATTTTCCACTGTTCCTGAAAGTATCTGGAAGAATGCACTGTTGATGCCGCTTACTGCATGATTTCCTCCGTTTAGAGTTCCTGTAAAGGTTTCCGTTACAAAGCTGTTATCTGCTCCTTCAAAGCTCAAATCTGCTGTGAGTACAAATTTTCCTTCTGGAACCCTATTCATTTTCTGAACATCACCAAGTGTATTAATTTCCACTTTCATAGGTTCTGTCTGTACTGTAAAGTCTTTTAGAGAAGGATAACCATTCGTATCTGCCTGTTCTGCATTCCATACTTCTGAATCTAATCCCAATGTGGTCATATAGAAATCTTTTGTCCATACTTCTTTTCCAACATTCTTTACAGAACCTGTTTCTGATGCGGAAGCAATACCATTGGACGCTGCAAATTCATACCCATTTATAATCTGTGTAATATCTCCGCTGAGTTTATGCATATTGGCACCCCCATCACCTACGGAACAAATATTTTTATAAGTATTTTCACCTGTGCTGCTTACAACAAACCCTGCACCCTCTGTACCACTTACTCTTACATTAGTGTAAATATTTTCTACGGTTGCACTGTTAGCATTTAATACAAATCCTGAAGCGGTTGATGACGCCTGAACACTTCCTTGAACAAAAATATTTTTCAATGTCGTATTGTTCACAGTTTTGGCAAAACCTGCTGCTTTTCCTGTTGTGTTACTGATTTTACTGTTATAAATCAGCACTTTTTCAACTGTAGCACCTGTCATTTCATCTGCGAACATACCTGTTTCGTCCTTACTGATTTCCAACTGATTATTGGAAATAGCCAGATTCGATACTCTACCATTCATCTGTCCGAATAATGGTACCTTCAGACCTGTAATTATATGATGCTTTCCATCCAGAACACCGGAAAATTGCGGAATCAGAACTTCTGTCTGCTCCACATCAGACAGATTAATATCTGCTGTCAAATGATATTCCTGTGTTGGAAACTCTTTCATTTTCATAAATTCTTCCGGAGTACTGACAGAAATAATTTCTTTCTTTTCCATGCCAAGAAGTTCCGGATACCCCTTCATACCTACAAGTCCCAAATTCCAGATTTCCTCGTTCAAATTCATGGATGTACGGTAGAACTCAGATTTTTTTGGTCTGCTCTGCTGTCACTGTAGAAAGACGATTTCCTGTAGTCTCTGTAATGTTTGGTTTTCCACCTGCATTATCTCTGACAAATGCATCACTTACCATAGTATCCAGCACATTGGGAGTACCCAGAAAATTATAAAGCTCTGTTTGAGTCTTGTTCTCGATTGTTCCCGCTGCAAATACATACTGTACCTTACTCTTTCCTGCCAGGTTACCAATAAAACCGGCGCTGTTGGTTCTACCCTGATTATCTGTATAAGTTTCCACATGAACGTCAGAATCACTGTATACATGATGGATATTCAGATTTTTTCCTTCGCCAATAAATCCACCACAATCTGTACCACTTAGCACAACCTTACTTTCAATCACAGCAATATCTCTGATATCCGAACCGGAAGCGCGTCCCACAAATGCAGCATTATAATTCTTTGCTCCCGTAATCTGTGCCTTACGAATCTGAATCTTAGAGAACGTAGAACCTGTATAATCATAACCAGAAATTGCTGCATTATAGCTTTCACCAGTAATCTGAATATTTTCCAAACTAAGATTTGCAAACGTAGTATGGTTAGACTCCTTTGTAATTGCTGCATTCTTGCTTCCCTGATTACTGATTTCTACATCTTTAATTTTCAGATTTGTAATTACTGCATCATCCACTTTTTCAAATAAAGGTCCATCTTAATCCGTAATTGCAAAGTTGCCTCCATCTAACTTTCCTTTAAAGGTACCTTTGATGACAGCAGTATCTGTGGCAGAAGTCGCATCAATGTCATTTTTCAATACATATTTTGTATATTTGTTTTCACCCAGTGTTTTTAATTCATCTAAAGAAGTAATTTCTTTGACTGTCTCTTCTTTCTTTTCATTGACCAGAATTGTATACTGTCTCTGTGCTCCAATCCAGTCTTTCTTCTCACCGGATTCATTGATAACAGATAAATCTGAAACATAAGAATTCACAATTCGAGCAAATAACGGCCCTTTTGCATCGGTAATCTTATGTCCGTTTCCTTCCAGTTTTCCAATAAATGTTTTGTCAATATAAACACTGCCATTCATCGGAATATCTTTCATGGAAATATCGTTTCTCAACACAAAAATTCCATTGGGATTTGCAGAAATTTTCTCAATCAATTCTTCGCCTGTTGAAATACTTACAACATTTCTTGTGCTTGCATCTCCGTAAACAGGATTTCTGAATTCATCTGTAATTCTCTGAAGATAACGGAATACATTCTCTCTCGATTCTTTGATATGATTCAAGGTATTATTTAAGTTTGAAACACCACTGTCAATAGAATTTCCATAGTTGATCAGATTCTGTTTTAAATATTCAATCAACGCTTCCTCATCAAAATAAGGATTTCCTTGTAGCTTCTGCGCTGCAATTTTTTCTTGAATTTCTGTATTCTTATTTTTTCTATAAGTTTCAAATGAGAAATTCTGGTCTCCAGTTTTCTTTTTAAAATATGCCAGATCACCTGTTTTTGTCTGATTACTCAAATATTCTACAAGTCCATTGCTATATCCATATAAACCTGCAAGTTCATAACCATTTCTGCGGAAGGTCTGAGCATTTGGTGTTCCGTTATCCACATAAGGTACATACCAGCTTGCAAAGCATACACGGTCAATCTGATATGCTCCCAAATTGTTTACTCCGACATCATTGAAACTTCGCAGATCGTATCTGTGTCCTGGACGAATGGTCAACTGATTGTTCCAAAGATCATCCAGCGTCTTTAAATTCATACTTTCCAGTTCCGCTGCTCCTATCGTACGCCATGTACTGTTGGAATTATTCCAGCTCTGGTAATTATTGGTAGTTCCATATCTATGCTGCAATGTAATTCGTGACTGCTGCTCCGGTGTTAGTTCCAGATAAGCTTTACCCTGCAGATAATCCAGCGTATAAATGGTTTCAAATACTTCTTTATAATAGCTCTGAAACTCTTCCTGTGTATTAATTCTGTCCGGTGTCAGATTTGTAACCATGGAACTGTCTCTTGAATAAGTTTTCATGAAGTTCATGTTGTAATCCACATTCGCCTGATTTGCAAAACCATTGGAATAGTCTTCTCCGTTGCGTCCCGGACGTTTCCCTTTATTCTCCATCCAGATCCACATATCTGTAACATGTCCCATTTCATGATTTAAGACTGTTAAGTCACCGATAAAGCTAGAGCTGTTGTAGTAAATATAATCATAATTTGGATTTCCGAAAATAACTGCTACTGCACCATTATTACTCTTCCACAGGGTCTGTAACGGTCTATAAAATTCCTTAAATACATCCTGATTGTGATTCTTATTTGCAGAAGAATCCACAATTAAAAACTTACTGTTATTAACAGACGCCGCACCGTTTGAAGCAACATTCACAAAGTTATCATAACTTGTTTTAAAGTCATTGACCTGACTGATAATCTGCTGTTTTTTCTGTTGTCTCCATTCTTCTGTATTCTGGTATCCACCGTAAATTTCCAGGTTTCCATATACCAAAGAAGATGGGAAAGAAGCCAGATACAGGTTCTTGGAAGTCTTGTAAGATAATACAGGCAATATCAATTCATTATTTTTTTGTACGGTATTATTCTTTAATATTCTCCATAATCTGGAATTAATCTTTGGATTATTTGCTCTGGCTTCTACAATAATACCACCCTGGAAGTTATCAATAATCCAATCATTTACATCTGAATAGCCGGCATATGCAGTCATAAAATATTCTACAAAAGAAGCAACATTATTAATTCCTGTATATGAAGAAATTCTATTGTTATAGAAGAAAGGTGTTTTATTTCCCTGACGTCCATCACTGCTGCTTATTTTCACAATCTCTGTCGGAAGATTTCGTACAGATTTGTTTGTTTTTAATATCGAATTATCAAAAATAACTACATCTCTGAGATTGATGCCGCCAATCTGGAAATCATACCAACGATCCACATAGTTATATGCATACAAGAAATCTTTCAGATATTCATTTGTAATAAAAGCATCTGTCACGATTTTTTCCGGCTGCTTTGCTATTGCTATTTATTGGATACTGTGGATTGGTAGCTGCCATAGAAACTAATACCTGTTCCATTTCGTTCTTTACAACTTCATCAAAATTTCTGCGATAGACTGCCAATACAGAATCACTGTCTCTTTGAGAAACTCTTGTTTCAATATCTGTATCAAAAGTATAATTCTTCGCTGTATTCAATAAAGTCTGGAACTGCGGTGTTTTTGTATTTACCACATAATTTCTGAAATTAAAGTGTACTGGTATCTGGGATACTTTATATGAAGCAATATTCTCTCTTGTATCAATATAAGAAATATTGTAAATCAATGGTGTTGTATTATCCGTAAACTGAATTCTCAGCATTTTTCACATTTTCCACTGTTTTATCAGATAATGCAACAATACGATTCCCTGTGCATCCATAGGGTACACTGCCAGCACTGCGTTTTTTATTTAATACATGAGATACATCAACCTGATTTCCATCTTTAATAATTTGCTCACGATGATAAAATGGCATAAATAGTCGAAGATTCTCATAAATCTGTTTACGCTGTACATCATAACCTTGACTCGTTTCCAAACTGTCAAGAGCTGCCGCTGCCTCTACTGTTCTTGTGGCAATTGCACTGATAATTTCTTCCGGCTTTTCCAGTTCTTCTTGAGGCTCTTCTAATACATCGCTTTGTACTGTCGCCTCCAGATAGATAACTTCTTCGGAAGAAGGTTTGTCTTCCACCCCATACACGTCTCCCTCTTCCTGAAGGCGCGGTCTCTTTCCTTCCAACTACATCATCTAAATACCAGATTTTTTCATCCCATAAAAGTGTTTTTAAGTAAAACTCTTTACTGCTAATCTGCTCTGAGGATGCTTTGTCTATTTTCCCACTCATTTCAGAAGCCGATACATTATCCTGAGAGGAAGCTACATCTGAATATTCATAATTTCCTTCATAAGTATCTAACGCTGTTTCAGCGGTAATATTTCCTACAAAAGAGTATGCTGCAGGTCCGAAAGAAATATTTTTTTCTACTTTTGTCGGCGCCTCTCCTGCTGTACCGCACTCACCAATGAAATTACCTATATTCCTTACAGCAGTAACTGCTTCTTCTTTTTCTTCACTCCAGGAAAGCTCACCAAAGTTTTTGCTCAACTGGGATTTCTTTACAACTGCGGCAAATCCACCCTGAGAAGTATTGGAACTTTCAAAAGATTTCTGATCTGTTGTTCTTTTTGCATAGGAATTAGTAACAACAGAACCATCCAGAATTTCTGCTACAAAGCCACCTGCGTTTTGTCCGTTCACTGTTGCGTTGACAGAGCATTGGTCCACCGTTGTCTTTTTCATTACTGCTACCATACCAGCCACAGAACTTTTCCCTGCAACTGTCATATCTCTTACATAGACATTTTAATTGTCGTTCCTGCTTCTGCTGTTTTTTGCTAAAACTGCAACTTGATTTGTACTCTTTTGTTCAATCTTTCCCTGCGTCAGCTTTAGGTTTTCTATCGTTGCTCCATTTAGCGTTTCAAATAGAGGAGCTTTCTGTCCAATAATCTGATGTCCATTTCCTTTTAACATTCCTCTAAATGTACCAGGAATAATTATATTGCTATTTACTTCTGATAAATCAATATCCGCTGTTAAAGAATAAGCACCCGAAAGATCATCTTTCATCTTTTGCAATTCTTCCACCGATGAAATTTCTTTCATCTCCAGCATGGTTGTCATATTCGAGTCACCATTTTTCAGAACAGGAGTTTTTCCTTCTTTCAGTGGAGTAAAGTCCCAAACTTCTTCACGCCACCCCATTTGTGTATAAAACTCTTTTTCCAAAAGCGTATCAATGGACACTTCCGATACTTTTGAAAACTGTGCTGCTCTGGCAGTTTCTTTTTTCAATTTACTTTCTTTTAAGGAATAAAGATCAGAAACCCCCCTGAACATTATATTTATCCGGTGATGATGCACCATCAAACTTATAACCAGATGTACCGGTACTATAGGAAACACTGTTTTTTTCATCACACCTGTAGCATTTGATTCGCCAATGTTTCCAATAAGCCCACCCGGTTCCATAGAATTTCCAGTTCCATTTACCTTTTAAAGTAACTGCTGCATAACAATTCGTTACTGAAAAATTATTCTTACAGTTATGCCAACCAATGAGTCCACCAATTGCACCATTGGTTTTTATTTCCACTAATACTTCCCACTGCATAGGAATCTTCCACAATATTCGGTCCATGTTGCTGATTGGACATCTGCCCAATTAAACCGCCTGTCGTATTGAAAGAACCTGTAATTTCCAGATTAGTTGAACATTTGCTTACTTTAGCATAGTCCATACGTCCTACTAATCCGCCAAGAAGCTGTCTGCTGTCAGAAGTTTTCAAACTGCCGCTGACATGAACGCCTTCAATCACTGCATTCTTTTCTGCTTTATTTGTCAGAACTCCACCACCTGCATCTCCATATTTATTTGCCTTAGTGATAGAGACATTTTCCAACTTAACATTTTTTACTGTACCACCGGAAACAACTCCAAATAAAGTAGTATTTAACCCTTTAATTTTATATCCTTTTCCATCAAAAGTACCGGTGAAATTTGGAATCAGGAAGTCTTCTCCCTGCACTGCGCTGGCATCAATATCATGTTCTAAAGTATACGTTCCACTTGGATTTTCTTTAATTTTGTCAATTAAAGACTGCATAGTGATGTATTTTGTGGATGCCTCTCCTTCAGAAACCGTTCCAAATTCAACGATGGCCCCCTGTTTCGTCTGATTAGCTCCTTCAGTAACATAATGATCCAATTTCAATTCAAAACTAACTTGATTGTTCTCCGCTACAATCACCTTAGAAATACCTGCAAACAATTCCGGCTGATCTTCCATCTCCACTTTTACCAGATATTCTTCTGTTTTAAAACTATCCACTGTAAAATGAGAAATCTCTTCTATTCCAGCCTCACTTCCTGTTTGATGATATAAAGTCACACCAGAAACTTTCCCCATCTGAAAAGGAATCTTTTTCTCTTCTTCTGGTATATCTTCCGGTTGTTCTACCGGATGCAAAATATTGTCACGAAGCCATTGTTTGTTTTCTTCAGTCTCTTCTCCTGCTACCGCTTCTTTTGCAATCTGATATACCTGACGATCTATCGTATCATCACTGTACAGAATTTCTGTTTCCTTTTTTAAATTTCCGTCTTCCTGTTCAACACTTCTTGTAATTTCCACATACGCTCTTGCAGCGTAATCATTTTTATATCTTTCTTTTGCAAGATTTGCTAAAACAGCAGTAAAGTAAATTCTATCGTTCTCTTCTGCAAATTTTTTTCACTGCCGGAACTTTTGCTGGTTTATATACGGATCCATTGGAAATGTATTTTCCGTCAATTTTCAACTCTTGCTTTCCTAAATATACCTTTGGTAACAAAACAATCCCATATTGAACCGTTGCACCACTTTGTTCTAATTCTTGAAGATAAGATTTTTTAATACACCCTATCATTCGTAATCCCATAGGAGTAATGGTACGAATTTGTCCGCCTACCATCTGTATATTTGCATCTGTTATTTCAGGTGCAGATGCTTTTACTGGAACAATATTCTGGCTAAAAATTAAAATCATCAATAAAAGTATCCATACACCTAATCTCTTTTTCCTTTGTATCATCCTTTTCCAAATCCTTCCTTAATATATTCCGGTAATCCATCCAGGTTCATTCACCTGTGGTAAAGCAGGCTTAGATGGCTGTTCATCTGGTTCTGATGGTTTTTCGTCTGGTTTTGATGGCTGCTCATCTGGTTTTGATGGCTGCTCATCTGGTTCTGATGGCTTTTCGTCTGGTTTTGACGGCCGCTCATCTGGTTCTGATGGTTTTTCATCTGGTTTTGACGGCCGCTCATCTGGTTCTGATGGTTTTTCGTCTGGTTTTGACGGCTGCTCATCTGGTTCTGATTGGTTTTTTCCTGTCTGGTTTTGACGGCCGCTCATCTGGTTTTGATGGTTTCTTGTCGGTTCGGATAATTTATCCGATTCTGTTGGTTTTTTGGTCTGACTCAGACACTTTCTCATCTAACTTTGATGATTTATTTGAACTTAAATTTTTTAGAAGCATCCTTTTTTCATCTCCTGTTTTTGCTTTCCAGGGCACTTCTCCCCTTCTAAAAAGATTTTC
>ENA-OPYU01000561-OPYU01000561.1-human-gut-metagenome-genome-assembly--contig:-NODE-561-length-14505-cov-3.854361_pt1 | contig 14505 bp, 22 predicted proteins | sample MGYA00242637_ERZ504482 | MGnify/ENA primary metagenome ERZ504482 (study PRJEB26092, sample SAMD00036237) | human gut metagenome | host: Homo sapiens | study: EMG produced TPA metagenomics assembly of...
CTGCTGAGGATGAGGCTGAATAATTCACATAGAATATAAACAAGAATATATGTAAAAAAGAGGGTACCTGGCGCACCCTCTTTTCTTAGCGAGAAGGGGTCTGCTCCAAAAGAAGGAGCTTGATTCGCAGAATGTGAATTATAGAATGAAATGAAACGTGAAATGCGATCCCTTAGAACACAAGTATCAACAGGAGGAACACAGTAACTATGAGTTTTAGTGTAATGTTAAGCCAGCTTGCAAAGGGAATGACCGTAACTACGGAAATTTTCTTTGTAACCCTTATATTTTCCCTGCCACTTGGCCTTCTGGTCTGTTGGGGTAAAATGTCCAAAATAAAGATAATCAGATGGATCATTTCTGCTTATATCTCCATTATGCGCGGAACACCTCTTATGCTGCAGCTGATGGTAGTATATTTCGGACCATATTTTATTTTTGGAATCCGGATTTCCATGGGTTATAGCCTAATCGCTGTATTTATTGCTTTTGCAATTAATTATGCCGCTTATTTTGCAGAAATCTACCGTGGCGGAATTGAATCCATGCCAGTAGGTCAGTATGAAGCAGCCAGAATCCTTGGCTACTCAAAATGCACAGACCTTCTTCCGCATCATTCTTCCCCAGGTATTTAAACGGATTTTGCCATCTATTACCAACGAAGTAATCACTCTGGTAAAGGATATCTTCATTGGCGTTTGTTGTAGCGGTAGCTGAAATGTTCACTTTGGCGAAACAGATTGCCAGCTCTCAGACCACGATGGTGCCGTTTGTGGTAGCGGCTGTATTTTATTATGTATTTAACCTGCTGGTAGCAGTGATTATGGATAAAGTAGAGAAAAAACTGAACTATTACCGCTAATAATTTATCATCAACCTGCAGTGAATATACATTGTAAAACTGTGTGCGGGTAACCAGAAGGAGTCACTATATGAAATTATTTGAAATGAAACACATAAAGAAAAGTTTCGGAGCCCTGGACGTTCTCCGTGACATTTCCCTGGAAGTAGACAAGGGCGAGGTTCTTAGTATTATCGGTCCCTCCGGCTCTGGTAAGTCTACATTGCTTCGCTGTGCCACTGGTCTGGAGACACCAGACGGCGGCGAAATCATCAAAAACGGAAAAATCGGATTGGTTTTTCAGAATTTTAACCTTTTTCCCCATTTTTCCGTGATTAAAAATATTACAGACGCTCCAATTAAGGTACAAAGAGAGATAAAAAGAGGTTTATGCGCAGGCAAGGGAGCTTCTTAAGAAAATGGGGCTTTCGGATAAGGAAAATTATTATCCCTACCAGCTTTCCGGCGGACAGCAGCAGCGAGTTTCCATCGCCAGAGCCCTTTGCATGAACCCGGATATTCTTTTCTTCGATGAGCCCACATCTGCTTTGGATCCGGAGCTCACTGGCGAAATCTTGAAAGTAATCAAAGACCTGGCAGCCGAGCATATCACCATGGTGATTGTTACCCACGAGATGAGCTTTGCCCGTGACATCTCCGACCGGATTATCTTTATGGATGACGGTCTGATCGCAGTGGAAGGTACCCCGGAAGAGGTATTTTCATCAGAACATGTAAGAATGAAGGAATTCCTTGGGAAATTCCATCAGGGACTTGCTTAAAAATCTTTGGATGTTATATAATTCCCTTGTATGTGGAAAAAAACAGTTGATCCGCAAAGTAAATGATAAAAAACTTACTTAGAAACAGGAGAGAAAGAATGAGTACAGACAGATATACAAGCCCTTTGTCTGAGCGTTATGCCAGCAAGGAAATGCAGTACAATTTTTTCACAGGATATGAAATTCCGCACCTGGAGAAGACTCTGGATCGCTCTGGCAGAGACTGAGAAGGAGCTTGGACTGAACATCACCCAGGAACAGATTGATGAACTGAAAGCTCATGCAGACGATATCAATTATGATGTTGCCAAGGCACGTGAGAAAGAAGTACGTCACGATGTTATGTCCCATGTATATGCTTACGGTGTGCAGTGCCCGAAAGCAAAGGGAATCATCCACCTGGGAGCAACATCCTGTTATGTAGGAGATAATACAGACATTATTGTTATGACAGAAGCTCTGAAGCTGGTTCAGAAGAAACTGGTAAACGTAATTGCAGAGCTTTCCAAGTTCGCTGACAAATATAAAGATCAGCCTACACTTGCATTTACCCATTTCCAGCCTGCACAGCCAACTACCGTTGGAAAGCGTGCCACACTGTGGACACAGGAATTTATGATGGATCTTGAAGATCTTGAATATGTTCTTGGCACCATTAAGCTTCTTGGTTCTAAAGGTACTACAGGTACACAGGCAAGCTTTCTGGAACTGTTTGAAGGAGACCAGGAGACCATCGACAAGATCGATCCGATGATCGCTGCCAAGATGGGATTCAAGGAATGCTATCCGGTATCCGGACAGACCTATTCCCGTAAAGTTGATACCCGTGTTGTCAATGTTCTGGCAGGAATTGCAGCAAGTGCACACAAGATGTCAAACGATATCCGTCTTCTTCAGCATCTGAAAGAAGTAGAGGAGCCATTTGAGAAATCCCAGATCGGATCTTCCGCTATGGCTTATAAGAGAAACCCGATGAGAAGTGAGCGTATTGCTTCCCTTTCCAGATATGTGATGGTAGATGCCCTGAATCCAGCCATCACCTCTGCTACCCAGTGGTTTGAGAGAACCCTGGATGACTCCGCCAACAAGCGTCTTTCCGTACCGGAAGGCTTCCTTGCAATTGACGGAATCCTGGATCTGTGCCTGAATGTTGTAGATGGCCTTGTGGTTTATCCGAAGGTTATCGAGAAACACATGATGGCTGAGCTGCCATTTATGGCAACTGAGAACATTATGATGGACGCAGTAAAAGCAGGTGGAGACCGTCAGGAGCTTCATGAGCGCATCCGTGAGCTTTCCATGGAAGCAGGCAGGAATGTTAAGGTAGAAGGTAAGGACAACAACCTTCTTGAGCTGATCGCAGCCGATCCGGCATTTAACCTGACTCTGGAAGAGCTTCAGAAAACCATGGATCCGAAGAAATATGTGGGACGTGCCAAAGAGCAGACCGAAAGCTTTATTGCAAAAGTTGTAAATCCGGTTCTGGATTCCCACAAGGAAATGCTTGGAATGACAGCTGAGATTAATGTATGATAAAAGGTTGTTAATTTCTTTTTTATGAAATTCAGATCAGACACAGGAGGAATTTGAGTTATGATCAAAGCAGTAGTTGGAGCAAACTGGGGAGATGAAGGTAAGGGGAAAATTACCGACATGCTCGCTGAGAAAGCTGATATTATCGTTAGATTCCAGGGTGGTGCAAATGCAGGACATACCATTGTAAACGACTATGGTAAATTCGCACTTCACACTCTGCCGTCAGGTGTATTTTATGGACACACCACAAGTGTGATCGGCAACGGTGTTGCACTGAATATCCCTGTATTTTTCAAAGAATACAATGAGGTTGTAAGCAAAGGTGTTCCGGCACCGAAGATTCTGATCTCTGACAGAGCACAGATGGTTATGCCGTACCACATTCTGTTTGACCAGTATGAGGAAGAGCGTCTGGGAGGCAAATCTTTCGGTTCTACTAAATCCGGTATCGCACCTTTCTATTCTGACAAATATGCAAAAATCGGTTTTCAGGTAAATGAGCTTTTTGACGAGGATCGCCTGAAGGAGAAACTGGCAAGCGTTTGTGAAACTAAGAACGTTCTTCTTGAGCACTTATACCACAAACCGCTTCTGAACGTTGATGAGCTTTTTGCAGAGCTGATGGAATACAAGAAGATGGTTGCACCATATGTATGCGACGTTTCCTTGTATCTGAATAATGCACTGAAAGAGGGCAAGGAGATCCTTCTTGAGGGACAGCTTGGAACTTTGAAAGACCCTGACCATGGTATTTACCCAATGGTTACCTCTTCTTCCACACTGGCAGCATATGGTGCAATCGGAGCAGGTGTGCCTCCATATGAGATCCAGAAGATTGTTGTTGTAAGCAAGGCTTATTCCAGCGCAGTAGGTGCCGGTGCATTTGTTTCCGAGATTTTCGGAGAAGAGGCTGACGAGCTTAGAAGACGCGGTGGTGATGGCGGAGAATACGGCGCTACCACTGGACGTCCGAGACGTATGGGATGGTATGACTGTGTTGCATCTAAATACGGCTGCCGTCTTCAGGGGGCTACAGATGTGGCATTTACAGTACTTGACGTACTTGGCTATCTGGATGAGATCCCGGTTTGTGTTGCTTACGATATCGACGGAGAGATTACCACAGACTTCCCGACCACAGCCAGACTTGAGAAAGCAAAACCGGTGATCGAGAAGCTTCCAGGATGGAAATGCGATATCCGTGGAATAAAGAACTATGAGGATCTTCCGGAGAATTGCAGAAAATACATCGAATTCATCGAGGAGAAGATCGGATACCCGATCACCATGGTTTCCAACGGACCAGGAAGAAACGATATTATTTACAGAAATAAATAATTGGGAAAAAAGCGGCTGCGTATCAGACGCTTGTAAGTAAGAATACATTACTGGTTACAGAGTGATCGGTAATTGAAATGTGACTGCGCCGGAGGTTCTCTCCGGCGTATCTTGTATCTAGTACATCGAATATTAAGTAACTGCCATATTGACTTGTCTGATTTTTATCTGCTGCGCCAATATAGCAGAAACTTAATTTTCGATGCTCTAGATGACAAAAAAGAAAACGGATTTTATAAAGGAATAAAGAATGAAAAATTTTAAACGTGCAGCTGCCATTCTGGGAGTGGTAGTTTTACTGGCAGTGTGCTGTCTTCCCATGATTTTTGCATTTGGAAGCGGTGAGAATGCCCAGGGGAATTTTAAGGCAGCAGTAGGTACTGTAATTCTGGTGCCAGTGCTGGCTTATGTATTTCTTATGGTTTATAAACTTTTGAAGAAAGAGGAAAAGGAGGTCGCAGGCGAAGTGAAAAACATAATTTTTGATGTGGGACAGGTGCTGGTTTCCTATGATTGGGAAAGCTATCTGAAAGCGTTCCACTTTTCGGCAGAAGAAGAGAAGCTGATTGCTGAGAAGGTTTTTAAGAGCCAGATCTGGAATGAGCGTGACCGTGGCCTGTTTCCTGAAGAAGAATACCAGAAACAGTTTATCGCAGAACTTCCGGCCGAGTACGAAGCGGATGTAAAGCGTGTGATCGAAGAATCAGGAAAAACAATTGGAATTAAGGATTACGCCGAAACCTGGACCAGCTATCTGAAAAGCCAGGGCTATCATCTGTACATTCTGTCAAACTACAGCCAATTCATGCTGGATCAGACAAGACCAGGTAAAATGCCATTTTCTGAAAAATATGGATGGTGTGATTTTCTCCTGTAAGGTTCAGCAGATCAAACCGGAGGCTGATATTTTATGAGACACTTCTTTCCAGATTCGGTTTAAAACCGGAGGAGAGCGTTTTCCTGGATGACCGCCCGGAGAACTGCGAGGCTGCAAGAAAGCTTGGTATTCATGCCATTGAATTCCATGATCTGAAGCAGGCGGCAAAGGAACTGGAGAAGCTTGGAGTAAATAGAAAAAACAGCAAAACAGGAAAGTTAACGCCCGGCTTCAGCTAGTACTTCAGAAGCCGGGGCGTTTCGGGGCAGGATATAAGTTAATCTCGCTTATCTTTTGTAATGCGTCATCATTGAAGGGGGTTCAATGAATTTGTTGGTTCATTTTACTGAACACTCATAGTATGAACCTGTCACTGGCTTTTTATACATATGTTACAGAAAAATAGTATGAATTTTATGGAAAATCTGCAAGAAAATTTTGGAAAAAAAAGTAAGATTTGTGTTTTTCGGTAAAAGATGGTATAATAAATTTCAGCTGTAAAACGGCATAATTACGAAATTTTGTTGAAAAGAGGAATAAGAAATGAGCGACAAGACCATTTTAGAGCAGTGGCGTGCCATTGCCTATGACCAGCAGGCAGATCGTAATAAACTTCAGCAGTTCTGGGCAAAATATTTTAACATTGAGAAGAACATTTATGCACAGCTTCTTGAGAATCCGGACGAAGTAGTTACTGGTACAGTTAAAGAGCTGGCTGAGAAATATAATCAGGAAGTGCTCACCATGGTTGGTTTCCTTGATGGAATCAATGACAGCCTTAAGGTTCAGAACCCGATTGAGACTATGGATGAGAATACTACCGTGAGTCTTTGCTTTGACAAAGAGCTTCTTTACAAGAATATGGTAGACGCTAAGGCTGACTGGCTTTACAATCTTCCACAGTGGGACAAGATCTTTACCCCGGAGAAACGTAAAGAGCTTTATCTTGAGCAGAAGAAATCCGGTACAGTTGTAAAGGCACACAAGATCGGACGTAACGATCCGTGCCCATGCGGAAGCGGAAAGAAATATAAATTCTGCTGCGGCAGAAACAAATAAGAGAATGTAAATACTGACCGGGATCCGGGGGATTCCGGCTGTGGGGACGGATTGCAATGGTGGATAACTGCCAGGCAATCCGTTTCGTGTATATTTATAGGAAAATTAGTTGATTTATGAGTTCTACAAGCATGAAGCAACTTGCATCGTGCGAGGAATGAGTGAAACACGCAGAGTGGATTTGAATTTAGAAAGAGAGAAAAGAATTTGAGTTTATTTGTTTTGCGCCGGAATTTTAAGCCTGGCTTATTATGTGCTGATCGTGGTATATGCTGGCATTACAGCTGATTTTGCCTGGTTCTGGGTACTTCTTACAGTGTTTTTTGAGGGTGGCGCCGTGCTGTTCCGCTATGGAAGAAATCATCCGGGAGCTTTCCCTAGATGGCTGGGAACGGTGATCATGGTAGCAGTGTTGGTCGGAATTATCTGTTTTGGATTTATCTGCAGCTGTGTGATTTCCGGAATGAAGTCTTCCGGGAAAAAGAACCTGGATTATGTAGTTGTGTTAGGCGCTCATGTAAAAGGAGATGTACCATCCAAGGCCCTGGAACTTCGTCTGAAGGCGGCACTGAAATATGCCAGGGAGAATGAAGATACCACGCTGATCCTTTCCGGCGGACAGGGCTTTGGGGAGGATATTACGGAAGCAAAATGTATGGAGAATTATCTGACAGCGCATGGTATTTCACAGGAGCGGCTGGTGTTGGAAGAGAAGTCTACAAGCACGAAAGAAAATCTGAAATTTTCCGATGAGCTTACCGGGTGTAGTAAGAAAAATACGGGAATATTGTCAAATAATTTTCACGTGTACCGGGCAGTAAAATTGGCGGAAAAGCTGGGATATAAACATCCTTATGGAATTGCGGCGGTATCAGATCCTATTATGCAGGTGCATTATGTGGTGCGGGAAGTAGCAGCACTTGTAAAAGAAAAACTTCGGGGAAATATCTAATTTTTTATCATCTTTATTTTGCAGATTATTGACAAACCCAAAACCCAAGGCTATAATGGGACACAGTGATAAGAAAACACGTTGACGAGAAGAGTAAACTGTGGAATGTTTCAGAGAGAGGCAGGCGGCTGGAAATGCCTTATCAGGAAACAGTTGAAAACTACCTCCGAGTGGCCCTAATCCGGTCCGGTGATTCCGTTACCATCAAATAAGTGGCCTGGTTTACAGATACGTATGCTATGGCAAGCAGGGTGGAACCGCGAGTATATTCGTCCCTTACAGTGTGAGAGCATTGTAAGGGACTTTTGTTTTTCACGAGCAATGAGTTAAAGTCCACGTTTGTGTGTGACCTTGGAGACTGCAGCTCGTCTCGTCCCTGCATGGGAGTACAGAAAATGTTTGGTTTTCAGTGCTCAGTCAAACGTTACCATACGTTTTTTCGTATCAGACAGTTTCCTGCCGGATACAGTTTCAGAAAAAGAAAAGGAGACACGAATCATGATTATCACATTAAAAGACGGTTCTAAAAAAGAATACGCAGAAGCAAAATCCGTTATCGACATTGCGGCTGATATCAGCGAAGGCCTTGCAAGAGTTGCATGTGCAGGAGAGGTTGACGGAGAAGTTGTTGACCTTAGACATGTAGTTGACAAGGACTGCGAGTTAAGCATCCTGACATTTGAGGATGAGGGTGGAAAAGGCGCTTTCCGTCACACCACATCCCACATTATGGCACAGGCAATCAAGAGACTGTACCCGGATGTAAAGCTTGCAATCGGACCATCTATTGCAGACGGATTTTATTATGATATTGACAGCGAGAACCCGATCACTACAGAGGATCTTGCAAAGATCGAAGTTGAGATGAAGAAAGTGGTAAAGGAAGCACTTCCGATTACCCGTTTTACCAAATCCAGAGAAGAAGCGATCGCATTCTTCAAAGAGAAAAATTGAGCCATATAAAGTGGAGCTTATCGAAGATCTTCCAGAAGATGCTGAGATCAGCTTTTATCAGCAGGGTGAGTTTGTTGACCTTTGTGCAGGACCTCACCTTATGACAACCAAACCGGTAAAAGCATTCAAGCTTACCAGCATTGCAGGTGCTTACTGGAGAGGAAGCGAGAAGAATAAAATGCTTACCAGAATCTACGGAACTTCTTTCACAAAGAAAGCAGATCTGGAAGAATATATTACCCGTATGGAAGAGGCGAAGAAACGTGACCACAGAAAGCTTGGTAAAGAGCTTGGTCTGTTCATGATGAGCGACGAAGGTCCTGGATTCCCGTTCTTCCTTCCTAAGGGAATGGTTCTGAAGAATACTCTTCTTGATTACTGGAGAGAAATCCATCAGAAAGCAGGATATGTTGAGATTTCCACACCGATCATGCTGGCACGTCATCTTTGGGAGACATCCGGACACTGGGATCATTACAAAGAAAATATGTATACAACTGTAATTGACGATCAGGATTTTGCAATCAAGCCAATGAACTGTCCGGGAGGTATTCTTGTATACCAGTCAGAACCACGTTCTTACCGTGATCTGCCGCTTCGTATGGGTGAGCTTGGTCTGGTACATCGTCATGAAAAAATCCGGACAGCTTCACGGACTTATGCGTGTACGCTGCTTTACACAGGATGATGCCCATATCTTTATGATGCCGGAGCAGATCCGTGAGGAGATCAAAGGGGTTGCAAAACTGATTGACGAGGTATATCAGCTGTTTGGTTTCAAATATCACGTAGAGCTTTCCACACGTCCGGAAGATTCCATGGGAAGTGATGAGGACTGGGAGATGGCTACAGACGCTCTTCGCGGAGCTCTTGACGACCTCGGGCTTAATTATGTAGTAAATGAGGGAGACGGAGCGTTCTACGGACCGAAGATTGACTTCCATCTTGAGGACTCCATCGGAAGAACCTGGCAGTGTGGTACTATCCAGCTTGATTTCCAGCTTCCGCTCCGTTTTAATTGTGAATATGTTGGTGCTGACGGCGAGAAACATCGTCCGATCATGATCCACCGTGTTGCTTTTGGATCCATCGAGCGTTTTATCGGTATTTTGATCGAGCATTTTTGCAGGTGCATTCCCAACATGGCTTGCTCCTGTACAGGTGAAGGTGCTTCCGATTTCTGATAAATATATGGATTATGCAGAAAAGGTTGTAAACGAGCTGAAAGAGGCTGGTATTCGTGTCGAAATTGATACCCGTGCTGAGAAAATCGGTTACAAGATCCGTGAGGCAAGACTTCAGAAGATTCCTTATATGCTGGTTGTTGGTGCCAAAGAAGAGGAAGAGGGCAAAGTTTCTGTAAGAAGCCGTTTCCTGGGAGATGAAGGTGCGAAGGATCTTGGAGAGTTCATTACTTCTATCAAAGCTGAGATCAAGAGCAGAGAGAACCGTAAGGTAGAGGTTCAGGAAGAGCAGAAATAAGCCGGATTTTCCGAAAAGTTTTAAGTGAATAAATAGGAACGTGATTTCCATATAAAAGAAAGGCGCTGCTGTGAGATGCGGCGCCTTTCTTGAAAATATTAACATTGTTATAAAATATAGCTGGATTAGGTGAAAAAATATATAATCTTGTGAATTATAGCAGATGAATGCATTATTCGGAAAAGTATTTCGCCTTAATTTCCTCCACTGGCATTTCTTTTCCTGTCCACAGACGGAACGCTTCAGCCCCCTGGTAAAGCAGCATATACATACCGTTGAAGGTGCGGCAACCAGCCTCTCTTGCTTCGCGCAAGAATCGTGTCTCACGGGGATTGTAGATCACATCTGACACGATCAGATCCGGATGATAAAGACTGGTATCTTCAATAATGGACCCTTCTGTATCAGGAGCCATCCCCACTGAGGTGGCATTGAGAAGAAGCGCACTCTCGGAGATAGCCTGTGCCAGTTCTTCTTTATCCTTGTTTTCGTGAAGAATGGCCTGGCAGGGAAGAGTGGCGTTGATATTTTCCACCAGCTTCTGTGTGCGGTTCCAGAAACGACTGGTCTCACGGGCAAAAATTATGGATTTTTTTACCCCGTCAAGGGCAGCCTGTGCACAGATGGCAGTAGCTGCACCACCGGCCCCCTATGATGGTGATGGTTTTTCCGATCACATCATATCCTGCATCTCTGACAGCCTGCATGTATCCTACACCGTCAGTGTTATAGCCGGTAAGGCGTCCATTGTCATTGACTACGGTATTCACAGCGCCGATCAGTCGGGCAGCAGGGGAAAGCTCGTCCAGAAGCTCCACGATCTTGTTTTTGTTTGGCATGGTAAGGTTGAAGCCACGAATTCCGCAAGTTTTCAGTCCCATGACAGCAGTTTCCAGATTTTCCTCGTTTACATTGAAGCAAAGATAAGTGTAATCAAGATCAAGAAGATGGAATGCTTCATTGTGCATAAGTGGTGAAATACTGTGTGCTACCGGACTTCCAAGAAGTGCGGTAAGCTGTGTGTGACCGGTAATTGGGATCATAAGGTACCTCCTGAAGTTTCTATTATTTTGAAAGTCCAAGGCAATAGCAGTGACTGATCCGAGGTAGAGCGTGTTTGAAAAATCATTCCCGCAATCTGCACGCCCCACTTTGCGGTATATTTCACCCGAATTCGGTTGCCGTAGCCCGCTACGGCGCCCTCATCCGAGCGAAATCTCCCACAAATTGTGACGCACATCTTGCAGAAAGCCATTTTTCAAACACGCTCTAGTATGAACAGCCTTAAGATATTGGAATATGAACTTTCATTTAGTTTAAAACTGGAAATCATTAAAGCGTTACTAAGTATATATTATTCTATGAGAAAGGAGATGTCAAGAAATGACAAAACCTATTCAGATAAAGAACCTGACCATTGGAGCAGGAATCCCGAAAATCTGCGTTCCTCTTACTGGAACCACCAGAGAAAAAATCTGCCAGGAAGCAGAGGATGCCAAAAAGCAGCTGCAGATCTGGTGGAATGGCGTGCAGATTTCTTTGAAGAACTGATGAATCCGGAAGCCTGCCAGAATGTGCTTGAAGCGTTGGCAGAAATTCTTGGTGAAACACCACTGCCTTTTTACAATCCGGACAAGTGAGGAAGGCGGAAATATTACCAATTTCTCTGGAGGATTACGCTGCCTGCAATATAAATATTGCAAAAGGCAAAAAGGCAGACCTGGTTGATGTGGAAGTTATGAGTAATTCGGAAGAGAAGCAAAAAGCTGGTGGCAGAGCTTCCAAAAAGAAGGAGTCAAAGTGATCGCTTCTTCCCATGATTTCCACAAAACAGACAGTCAGGAGGTTCTTTTAAACCGCTTCCGCGAAATGGAAAAATCAGGCGCTGATATTTTGAAAATGGCGGTAATGCCTCATGGTTTCGAAGACGTGGCAGCAATTATGGAGGCAACAAATGTTATGAGACAGGAGTGCGAAAAGCCTTTGGTATCCATGGCAATGGGAAGTATTGGTTCTATTACCCGAATTTCCGGAGAGAACTTCGGCTCTGGCATTACCTTTGGAACAGTTGGCGCCGCATCTGCACCGGGACAGTTTCCGATTGGAGAACTGAGAAGTCTTCTGGATGCTTTACATGAGAAAAATGAAGAAGACGAATTAAAGCAGTAGAATTAATTTTGCACGAAGCATGAAAAAATTGAATTGCTTTAATTGAAAATAATATTGACAGAATTAATTTAGAACAAAATAACGAAAAATGACAGATCATGCTGTCGATTTGGGGCGAGAAATTCTTAGGATTTCCCGCCCCTTTTTGACAAAATCTGCGCCCTCTGTGACCGTATAATGGGTTCACTTACCAAAGTGAAGGATTGACGTTACCACAAAAGGTAACGGACGACAGGCCACAGGGGGCTTTTTATGTATTATGACGTATACATAGACATCGTCTTTCTGACGAATCTTTTAATGGATTACGTTCTTCTTCGCATTGTAGGAAAGCTTTTCCTGCGAAAAAGAAATCGTGGAAGGATTTTGCTGGCGGCAGCCGTTGGCGCTCTGTTTTCCTGCCTCATTTTATATGTACTGCCGGATATGATTTTTCCTGCAAAGGTACTGCTCCATGGAGGATGTGCCTGGGGCATGCTGGTTCTTGGACTGGATCTTAAGAAAAACGGACTTCTGGTAAAAGCACTGGTGACTGTTTACCTGATGGCTTTTTTTCCATGGGAGGCCTTATGGAAGCAGCACCTGTAAAAAAGGCAACACCCATACGCTTTTTGATTGTTGCCGCAGGAGCCTACATGGGACTTAGTGCACTGATCTATCTTAGCGATTCTTTCCGTGCCAGATGGAAAAATATTTATCCAGTCACCCTGTCCTATCGGGGAAATGTACAACCGTTTTTCGGGCTTTGGGATACAGGAAATTTTCTTGTAGACCCCATCAGCCAGAAGGAGGTATTTATTATAAAACCGGAGGTTCTGGAAGCATTGCTTCCGCAGGAAAATGCAGACAGGCTGAAACACCTTAAGGAGAACCCAGGGGAGCTGGAAGGTACAGAGCCGGCTGACTTGCATCCGCACTTTTTGCCCTATAAGACAATCGGGGAGGAAGGCGTGCTGTTGGCAGTGGTGTTAGATGACCTTTGTATTCACACTCCCAGGGAGGTGATTCATGTGGCAAATCCGGTGCTGGCGCTGGCCGTGGAACCCTCTGCTTTGGGAAAAGAGTACCAGGTACTGTTGAATTCCAGAATTTTGCATTAGGAGGGGGACTTATTCATGAACAGATCAGCAAGTGCAGCGTATTATCCATTTCAGGTAATGCCCAGATTCCTGCTCGGCAGACAGGGAGAGGTTTATTATATTGGTGGAAGTGATATTCTGCCGCCGCCACTGGAAACACAAAGAGAAGCGAGGATCCTTGAAAAACTTGGTACACCAGAGGAGAAAGAAGCTAAGTCTACCTTGATCGAGCACAATCTCAGGCTGGTGGTCTATATAGCCAAAAAGTTTGATAATACAGGTGTGAGTGTGGAGGATCTGATCTCCATTGGCACTATCGGGTTGATTAAGGCAATCAATACTTTTAACCCGGTAAAAAATATTAAGCTGGCTACGTATGCATCCAGATGTATTGAAAACGAAATTCTTATGTATCTCAGACGTAACAGTAAGACGAAAATGGAGGTTTCCATAGATGAGCCACTGAATGTGGACTGGGACGGAAACGAGCTTTTGCTTTCTGATATTTTGGGAACGGATGATGATGTGATCTCCCAGAGGCTGGAGAACGAGGTGGAGATCAAGCTTCTTGGAAAAGCAATTTCCAAGCTTTCTCCAAGGGAGCAGACGATTATCAAACTGCGGTTCGGGCTTGGAAGACAGGAGGGAAGGGAAAAAACACAGAAAGAAGTGGCGGACCTTCTGGGAATTTCACAGTCTTATATTTCCAGGTTGGCAAAAAAGGATCATGAAGAGATTGAAGAAGGAAATTGTGAAGTATGAGTAAAAGTGAATAGCTGCAAGTTGAGGCATTTGCATGGTCTGCTTCTGTTGTTCATACTGTCCAGCCTTTCAAATATTTGTGGCTTCTTTGTCCATGTAAGCATGGCTTGGAGGGAATCTTTATCAAAATAACAAAATGGCGCAAGCAGGCTATGGGTTGATTTGGAAATTATACTTAGCGAAAAGAAGGACAGAATATGGGTGTGTATTGGAATAATAACGGCAAAAATGGGAATTCTACAATAGACATAGAGGATAGTTTTATTATTTCATATGTAAAGAAATGGATTTACAGTAAAGGAGACACGCTTATGAATGCCGATGTAGAATTTCTAAACTATGTGTATCAGAATTCCCAGATGGGTATAGACACCTTGGAGCAGCTGCTTGAGATCACGGAAGACGAAAAATTGCAGACATGTCTGGAAAAGCAGATTGAGGGCTATCGGAAGTTTCATAACGAAGCCAGGGATATTCTGAATCGGAACGGATATGACGAAAAAGGTCTTGGCACCTTTGAAAAAATCCGCACCTACCTTATGGTTAACCTCCAGACCATGGCCGATGACTCCACCTCCCACATCGCCAAAATGCTGATCCAGGGCAGCAGCATGGGAATTACCGAAGCCGTGAAAAAGCTTCATCAGTACGAAAATGACGTGGAGAAAGACGTC
>ENA-OPYU01000564-OPYU01000564.1-human-gut-metagenome-genome-assembly--contig:-NODE-564-length-14475-cov-4.319557_pt1 | contig 14475 bp, 17 predicted proteins | sample MGYA00242637_ERZ504482 | MGnify/ENA primary metagenome ERZ504482 (study PRJEB26092, sample SAMD00036237) | human gut metagenome | host: Homo sapiens | study: EMG produced TPA metagenomics assembly of...
GGAGATGTAGACGACGATTCGTTCATATGGTTCCGAATCTTGTACATTTAGCTTATGGATATCATTGTGGCTGACAAGGACGATGTCATAAGGCTGGAGTTGGTAAGATTTCCCCTCAATCGTGTACGGACTTTCCTTTCAGAAAAATTGTGATCTTATCAAAGTCATGATAGTGATATTCCAAATGTCATCACACAGATGTTCTAAATCTGAAGAAATATGTGAACTAATCAGGATGCTTCTTTCCGGATCTTCTTCCATATATTCTCGTAAAATATCCAGCATCGTTTCCCTTGCTCCGACATCAAGTCCTGCTGTCGGCTCATCCAGCATTAAAAATTCTGCCTGATGTGTCAATGCAATGATCAGATTCAATTTTGCTTTCATCCCTGTTGAATACTCTTTTATAAATTTATCCAACGGAATCTGATATCTTTCACACATCTGATGGAATTTTTCTGCTTCAAACTTTGGGTATAATTTTGCTAGAACCGCCTCGACATCTTTCCCTTTCAAATATCCGCTAAAGCCAGCTTCTGCCAGAACGACTCCAAGCTCTTCTTTCTCTTTTTCATTTAACTCTTCGGGTGTTTTTCCCATGATCTTTATCTCGCCGCCATCATAAGAAATAAGTCCGAGCATTGCCTTGAACAAGGTACTCTTCCCGGCCCCATTCTCTCCAACCAAACCAGTAATCCTTCCTTTTTCCACATTTAGCGAACAGTCTAACTGAAATTCTCCGTAGCTTTTCTTTACCCCTTTAATTTCTAACATAATTTTTTCATCCTCCATGATGAGTTCAAACAAGGAACGAATCTCCTCTTCTTTCATTCCACAGTGCCTTCCCTTCTGAATCGCCGCTTCCAAATCCGCCTCAACTTCTTTTCTTCGTTCTTCTTCCATCAGCTGTGTATTCGATGCCGCTACATACGTTCCTTTCCCATGAACTGTGACAGTCATGCCATCTTCTTCCAGATTGTCATATGCTTTCTTCACAGTAAGTGCACTGATCTTCAGCTCCTTTGCCATCGTTCTCACAGATGGCAATATATCATTTTCTTTTAATTCTCCGGAGATAATTTGTGCTTTGATCTGCTCCATGATTTGTTCATAGATTGGTACCATTGATGTATTATTGATTATAATCTTCATATGTTCCCTCCTGTTGCAAACAGTATATAACAGTATAATACTGTTGTCAACTGTTATATACTGTTTGTGTTTTAAAAATAAAAAGCAGTTAATCTATTTTTCATAGACTAACTGCTTCCAGTATAAAATTCATTTTCTTTGCGTTTAATACTACGCATTTATCATTCATACTATAAATTTCTCCACAACTTTCTACTTCATATATCAATCATCTTCCTCAAGTTTCTGTACTCTTCTTTTATATATTTTAGAAAATATCATTAATACTAATAAACATAAGATTTCCACCTGCACAAACATAATAATTCCAGTTGCAATTGAGCCAATAAGTTTATGGTAATTCCGATAGGAAACACTAAACCATATAATCCCTGTCAACACTGCCGCAATACTACTGGCTATGATATTTGTCTTGAGATTCGGTTTCAATTTTCTATCCCAAATTCCATTGCGCACACAATCAATTGAAAGATATAATGCAAGACTCATAAATACAACCCATTCTCCGGCAAGATTCTTGATACTGTCATTCCCAACTATCATTTGTATTAACATTACAATCAGCAAGCCCCAAAAAGCAATCCAACATCCATTATGTTCAATTTTAAGAAGTTTTAGTTCCTGGCGTTCATCTAAATTACTTTTCATTTTCCTAATTTTCATCCTCTTCATCCTCCCAGAACAAATCATCCAAACGTTTATCTAATACACGACAAATTTTACGACACAGTTTTATTGTAGGATTATATTCTCCCTTTTCAATAGCATTTATGGTTTGCCTTGAAACACCAACAGCTTCTGCTAAGACCTTTTGTGTCATATCCTTTTCAGCCCTTGCCACTTTTATCGCAATATTTTTTGCCACTTTATGTTCACCTCCATTTATAAAGTAACACTTCTTTTTCATAATGTCAATTATGTTTTACTTTTTGTCTTATATATCAATACAACTGCCAATAATCCGATGAGTTTAGAAAACTCACGTTTTGTGTCCCTCATGGCAAGAGCTTAATCTATCGTCAAAAGATACTCCTTGTTACCATCCTGCATTCATTGCGTAAAAAATCACCACTACTTGCATTATCATTATTAATGGAACACCAACAGTGAAATAATCTTTCCTTGTTTTATGACGTAACAAGTACATTGCCAATAAACTGCCAACCGAACCACCAACAAATGCTAAACCTAGTAATGTTACAATTTTAATTCTTGAACGATGCTTGGCTGCATTAACTTTATCCACCGCATAAGCTACGAAAGCTATAAAATTGATAACAGCTAAGTATATCAGTAATATTTTATATTTTGCAAAAAAACTCCCAAAATGCCAGTGTTATGTGATCTGCATGATGTCCTTTTACCATCAATAATATTATAACTTGTATCACAAATACACATACGATAAACACTCTTGACATCATATTGTCTTTGACAGTTTTACGATCAAATAGCAGTATTGCCAACAATATTCCTGCAGAACCACCAATTAATGCCCCGATAGTTAAAATAGCATCAATTTGTGCATTTTCGGTATGCGAATATAAAAACATATTAAGCAGATATAGAAAAAATCCAATTATATTAACCCCAATAAGGTAGTATTCAAATATTCCCAAACACTTCACCCCTTTTTCTTCTATTATGAAGCTCATTTTTCTCGTTCAAAAGCAGATTTCTGAGAAATGCTTCCAAATACTCTGTTGTTTCGTGAATACCTTTTTGCAGGTTCGTATAGTTTGCATTAAACTCAGTAGTTGGTACTATTCTCGTAACCATCTACAGATATCAACCACTTGCACTCCTTTATAATCATAAGTTTCATGATGTGTTCTTGCAATTATCATCTTCGGATATGCATCTCTTATTGCAAGCAACGGCGAATATTCTCTTTCAAATGTTTTTTCATCTGAAATATTATCGCTTACCTGAATATATATTTGAGCCTCACGTTTCTTTGCTACAAAATCCACCTCCTTTTTATAAAGTTTTCCCACATATACCTCATATCCTCTCCTACGCAACTCCAGATAAACAATATTTTCGTAAACTCTTCCAAAGTCCATGTTTCGTGTACCATTGACTGCATAACGAAATGATGTATCACAAAGATAATATTTACTATTATTTGCCAGATATTTTTTCCCTTTTAAATCATAGCGTTTTGCCTCATAGAACAGAAATGCATTTTCCAAATACCCAATGTATTTTGATACCGTCTTTCTGGTTATCTCGCTCTGGTCATTTTTTAAAGTTTTGCTGATATTATTAGGCGAAAGTAAATTACCGATGTTATCCATCATGAATTCAGATATGTTGGTGAACTCTGATTTATTTCTTATCTTATACTTTTCAACCAAATCTCTGATAAGAATGGTTGAATACACATCCCTAACGTAATCATACTGTCTGTCCTCAGTCTTATATACATAAGATCCAGGCATACCACCAGTTCGGACATACTGATCAAAAGCTTCATCATACCTGTCTGTAATTCCATAATAAGTTAGATATTCCACGAAAGAAAATGGATATACTTTTATTTCCATCGTTCTCCCTGTAAAAAGTGTTGCTAAATCTGAGCTTAGCAAAAATGCGTTTGAACCGGTAATATAAATATCATAAATTCCTTTTGTATAAATACTATTAATTGCAAGTTCAAACTGCGGGCATAGCTGAACCTCATCAATCAATAAAACATTAGTCATTCCCTCTTTGTACTGATCCAAGATATACTTATGCAATGCATGATACTCCAACAAATGATCAAACTCTAATTCCTGAAGGTTTATCATAACAATATTGACCGGTTCCTCTAATGACTGCAAATAAGAGACAAACTCTTGCAGTAATACCGATTTACCACTTCGTCTGATGCCCGTAATTACTTTTATATCCGGTGTCCCATACAATTCAATCAGTTCGTTTAAATACTCTTTTCTTACAATAATCTGCATGCCGCCATCTCCTATTCCCACTTTTTTAATAATTTTTATTTTTCGGTAATATATTTTACAGACTGATATTATCACACTCTGTGCATTCTGTCATTATTCTATTCCCACTTTTTTAAAATTATTCATTTTTTGGTATTAGTTTTTAGTTTTGATTTCCTAGATATTTCCCACACTTTTCAATGGAAAAGGTGGAAACTATTGCTTCCACCTTTATGCCCACATTGGTGCCTGACACTAATGTGGGTTAAAAACCTCCTATATGATCTCGACTCTTTTCAGTCTTTATCATATAGGAGGTTCTAAATTAATTTCTATAGAAACTTAAACAATATTTAAGCTCTGTTTTCTAGCGTTTCACATTGAATGCTGCTCTTCCAGGATATACCGCACTTGCTCCAAGTTCTTCTTCGATTCTCAGTAACTGATTGTATTTTGCCACACGTTCTGATCTGGAAGGTGCTCCTGTCTTGATCTGGCAGGTATTCAGTGCAACTGCGAGATCTGCGATCGTTGTGTCCTCTGTCTCTCCGGAACGGTGAGAGGAAATTGCCGTGTATCCGGCTTTGTGCGCCATCTTGATTGCTTCCAGTGTCTCTGATACAGAACCAATCTGGTTCAACTTGATCAGAATCGAGTTGCCGCATCCCAGTTCAATTCCCTTGGAAAGTCTTTCTGTATTCGTTACAAACAGGTCGTCTCCGACTAACTGTACTTTGTCTCCAAGCTCTGCTGTCAGTTTCTGCCATCCTTCCCAGTCTTCTTCATCCAATGCATCCTCGATGGAGATGATCGGATACTTCTCTACCAGTTTCTTCCAGTGTTCGATCAGTTCTTCTGAAGTGAACTTTGTGCCTGACTTTGGAAGTACATATTCACCCTTCTTCTCACCCTTCCATTCGGAAGATGCCGCATCCATGGCGATCATGAAATCTTTTCCCTGCTCATATCCTGCATCTTTTACTGCATCTAAGATGTACTGGATTGCTTCTTCATCTGAGGCAAGATCCGGTGCGAATCCACCTTCATCCCCTACAGATGTTGCAAGTCCCTTTGATTTTAATAATGCTGCCAGCGCATGGAACACTTCTGTGCACCAGCGAAGTGCTTCTTTGAAGCTTGGCGCTCCCACAGGCATGATCATGAATTCCTGTACATCTACTGTGTTGGCTGCATGTGCGCCTCCGTTCAATATATTCATCATAGGTACCGGAAGTCTGTTGCCATTCACTCCACCTAAGAATCTGTAAAGTGGAATCTCCAAGGCATTTGCCGCTGCTCTTGCGCTTGCGATTGATACCGCAAGGATAGCGTTTGCTCCCAGATTTGACTTATCTTTTGTTCCGTCAGCTTTGATCATCGCTGCATCTACCGCATAGATGTCTGATACGTCTATGCCTTTCAGTGCATCATTGATCACTGTATTGATATTTTCTACGGCTTTGGTGACACCTTTTCCTCCGAAACGTGAGTTGTCTCCGTCACGCAGTTCCAGTGCCTCGAATTCTCCTGTGGATGCTCCACTCGGCGCTGCGCCTCTTCCAACTGTTCCATCCAGAAGATAGACTTCTGCCTCTACTGTCGGATTTCCTCTCGAATCAATAATCTCTCTTCCGATAACCTTCTCAATTGCTAAAAAATTCTCCATGTCAAGATCCTTTCCCATGGAATCACTTCTGCTTCTTTTGCTCAGGTATGAAGCAGAAGGAGTTCCCCATGATTTATTCACACGATAGTTAGGTTTCTCTAACCATCGTTAGCATAGCATAATTCTTTGGATAAATCAAAAATATATTTTTATTAAAAATGAGAACTTTTACCGATTATCCTAAGTTCGGCTTCTTCGATTTTCTTTCAAGCTTTATGCTTCATAGACTCTTGTTTGCGTTTTAATCGCTCTTATTGATTTTTTTCAAAACAACTATAGTAATATAGAATTATCACGATTTTCGCTTTCTACTATTCAATAGTTCCTTTTCGCCATATCCGGCGGGGGTTAAAGATGACCCAATAAGTGAATGTAATTGAAGAAATTTTAAAAAAGGACTATTTTTTATGAACAATATAAAAGAAAGAATAAAAATATTTTCAGGGGCGCAGCTGAAATACATCGCTTTTCTATCTATGCTTATCGATCACACAAACAAAGCGTTAATCTATCCGATTTTGGATGGAGGATCATTGAATCGGTTGAGTGACTTTTTTGATATTTTGGGAAGAATCGCATTTCCAATATTCCTCTTCCTTCTCGTGGAAGGCTATTTCCACACAAAGAATAAATGGAAGTATTACATTACACTTCTTGTATTTGGAGTCATATCAGAAATTCCTTTTGATATGTGTACAACAGCTACATTTTTTGAAGTCAACTGGAACAATATTATGTTTACGTTAGCCTTGGTGCTTGCCATGATCTGGCTGATTGATGTACTCAAGGAAAGGATGGCAGCATTGCCGAAAACTTTATGGTATTTCGTATCATTTCTCATTGTGGCAGTATTGTGCTTTGCTGCAATGAATCTGGGATTAGATTATGAACACCATGCAGTGCTGATCGGATATTTCTATTATATTTTTCATGACCGACAGGCACTTGCGATTCCATTTTCCTATCTTTCTATGTTCAAAGAACCATGGGCTTTGCTTGGATTTGGCCTGACACTTACTTATAATGGAGAACGTGGAAAACAGCATAAGTGGTTTAATTATCTTTTTTATCCAGTACATTTGCTGATTTTAGGAATTATAAGAATGTGTCTTAAGATTTAAGGGTAAGCATCCATAGTCAGCGGAGGTAAAATACTGTAATACTTCATCTCATCCGGTGACGAATCTATAAATACAATGTGATCTGTATACTGGTGAAAATCTTTCACCTCTTCCAGAACATACTGTTCTTTCTACCGCTTTTTTCTACTTTATTCTTTTTATTCATCTCATTGAGGTGTCAGTTTTATCCGACACCTCATAGAATATTTCCCTTTTTATTCGATTACAATCTATGGTTTTATGCGTTTTAACTTGTAAAGTGCTCTTTTGCAAACTGCATATCCTGTACCACTTCTACAGTTCCAAGATAATTATCTTTTTTGTCTCTCACTGCATAATAAGTAACTAAAAATGGTTTTTCCTGCTTTTCCATCCAAACCGGAACGCTATCACGAGTATGATTTTTAAAACTTTCTATAATGGAGCGAACCATTGGTTCTATCTTAGGCGGATGACAAGAGAATACTTCTCTGTCAATTGCCATGCTAGGGCGTTTGAACACTTTCGCTCCTTCATTAAAGAAACGATTTATATTATTATCATCGATAAATGTAATCTCTATTGGCAACGTATTAAGCATAGCTTCCAACTGTGCTGCACTCATATGTCCACCGCCCATTACTATTTCACCTTCATAAATAGCCGCCTCATGACGATTCTTTTTATCCTGCACATATTTTTCTGCTTCTTCCCATCTATTATCAATGCCATACACTAATGCATAGTCTTTGGCATCTTCATAGATTTCATACCATTCTTCGGCTGTAAAATTCATTGCGCAGATAGGGAACAGTATATTAGTCTCTTTATAAATCATTTCATCCGCTCTTGTTAAAACAGCCTGTACTCTTTTAATCCATTCTTCGTCATGATTGCATTCCTTATCTATTGCTGCTAATTCATCTCTGATTTCATCATCAACAGACCACATAACATACGATGGTCCTGATATTTCATAGCGAACTTTAAGGAGTGGATAAATCAAATCACCCTTTTTTGCATAGTGTATTGCTATTTGTCTAAAATCTGATATTTTTTGCTTACATCTTCGCCCTTTTCCAGTGCACCTCTAATATCTGCTATTTCTTTGCTAAACTTCTCATTTGCTTCTGTAAAAGAATAAAGAGGATGACCCTTTGTTTCTCTGAGTGCTTTTGCAAGCTCATGTTTTCTGACATATGCATCCGTCATAGTTGTCATTTCGGATGTTTCTTCCTTTTTTAAAGATTCTTCGACTGCCTTTTCAGCATTTGCTATTTTTTCTTCTTTGGTTAAGCCATGAAACAATGCACTATGCACATCACACAGTTTCTGCACCTCTGTAATAGGTGTTCCCTCTTTTATAAGTTCCTGCTCTGCCTTCATAATTTCAGAAGCATCTACATCAGAAAATTCTGGACAAAATCTTTTTAACACTTTCTAAATCTTCTCCATTTCCAAGTCTCTTTAAATAATCCTTCAGTAATACTGTATTGCCAGTCTCTTTGGCTTGAAATTGTTTGCTCCCCATAGAAGAAATATCTGGCATATTACCAGTAATTTCAAAACCATTTTTTATCAGTTCTGCTATAACAACCGGAATCGAAATTCCTTTTGCCTTTGCACCCTTAGGAATTGTCATAATTCGTCCAACGGAGTTTAGTATAGCCGGCTTCTTAATTTCATCAAACCCAAGATTTGCCATAATATCAATCACTTCTGGATAAGTTTTCGTAATATCATACACCGACCAGTTTAAATCAATTTTTTACTCATAATATTTTACCGCCTTTCCCCTATTTTGTTTTAAGAAAAATCTATCTCACAATTGTAAATCTGTCTCTTTCCGTTCCCGTCTGATTATTTATTTAATAACTTTTTTAGATCCTCTTCCGGTGTACTAATTGGAGAAATCCCATAATTCTCTACTAGGAAATTCAGCACATTTGGCGAAATAAATGCTGGTAATGTTGGTCCGAGGTGAATGTTCTTGATTCCGAGATAGAAAAGTGTAAGTAAAATACATACGGCCTTCTGCTCGTACCATGAAAGTACCATCGATAGCGGAAGTTCATTTACATCACATTCAAATGCTTCTGCTAAAGCGATTGCGACCTTGATTGCACTATAAGCATCATTACACTGTCCCATGTCCATGATTCTCGGAAGTCCTCCGATTGTTCCTAAATCTAAATCGTTGAACCTATATTTTCCACATGCAAGCGTCAAAATAATGCTGTCTACAGGAGACTGTTTTACAAACTCTGTGTAGTAGTTTCTTCCTACTCTGGCTCCATCACATCCACCAACCAGGAAGAAATGTTTAATATCTCCATTCTTTACTGCTTCAATCACCTGATCTGCTACAGATAATACAGTTCCATGTGAGAAACCAGTTGTCACCTGCATTCCTCCATTAATTCCAGTCATATGCTGGTCTTTGGTATATCCACCTAAGGCGAGTGCCTTTTCAATCACCGGTGTAAAATCCTTTTCTTCTCCTATGTGTACCATTTCCGGATAAGATACAACTTCTGTTGTAAATACTCTGTCTGCGTAGCTTGGTTTTACAGGCATAAGACAGTTCGTCGTGTAAAGAATTGCCCCAGGAATATTATCAAACTCTTTCTGCTGATTCTGCCATGCTGTACCAAAGTTTCCCTTTAAATGAGAGTACTTCTTAAATTCTGGATATGCATGCGCTGGGAGCATTTCACCATGTGTATAAATATTGATTCCCTTATCTTTTGTCTGCTCTAATAAAAGTTGTAAATCTTTTAAATCATGACCGGTAATAATAATAAATGGTCCTTTTTCAATTGTAAGAGGTACTGTTGTTGGTACAGGAGTTCCATAAGTTGTAGTATTTGCCTGATCTAAAAGTTCCATACATCTTAAATTCACTTCTCCAACCTCTAATACAATAGGAAGCAGTTCATCCATTCCCAATCCTTCATTCCGACTGCAAAAATGTGCCTTATAGAAGAATTTGCTGATTGTTTCATCGGTATATCCAAGCACACTTGCATGATATGCATATGCAGCCATTCCACGAATCCCAAAAACGTATTAAGGATTTTAAGGAACGAACATCTTCATCAGTAGTCCAGAGAGTATTCATATCAAAATTATCGTTTCTTCCACATGATCCGGAACATGTTAAAGCAATTTTGGTACTAATTTCCTTTTTTTGCATTTTTCTATCTTATAAATTAAAACTTTTTAATGTCTCATCATTAAAGTTTACGTTTGTAACGGTTGTAAACAATCCCTCAAGAACTAATTGATTCATCTCTTCGTTTACAAGGTGCTCATTGCCCTCGGCTGCACGAGCAAGTCCGATTAATGCTCCTGTAAGCTCATCCTGTAATCTTGCAGTATTAGCGGACTTTCCGCATACTCCTGCATTTCCGGTACATCCTGTACATCCTGCGGTCTGTTCACATTGATAACAAAACATTTTATTTTCCATGTTTTTCTCCTTTTCTATTGCTTTATTCATTATTTCTTGTTGTTTAATGGTACTATATCAAACTCACAATAATTATTCCGTTGTCCAGACAACATTTTTTGTTTTTGATTTCGTATCTTTTTTGTGATATACTATTGGAAAAGATGAAAAGAAGGATTATAGAACTCATGGAAAAAATATATGAACATCTTAACGAATACACCTTTGTTTCAAGGAATTTCAGAAGCAGAAATTCTTCCAATGCTTAAATGTCTATCTGTCAGCATTAAAATTATTCAAAAGGTGAATACCTGCTAAGAAGTGGCGATAAGGTACAAACTATCGGCATGATTCTATTTGGTCAGGCTCTCATAATAAATGATGATGTCTGGGGGAATCGCAATATTATTACAGAGCTGTCATCAGGAATGCTCTATGGCGAAAGTTATGCCTGCATCAGCAGTGTTCCTGCTCAAATCAGTGTCATTGCCAATGAAAATCTCACCGTCATGCTTTTCAATATAAATCATATTATTACAACCTGTTCTTCATCTTGCAGTTTCCATACAAGATTGATTCATAACCTGTTAGAGATAATAGCAAGAAAAAATGTAAGATTGATGAACAAAATAGATCATATTTCTAAGAAAAATTTACGTGACAAGATACTTAATTACTTGTCTGGCGAATCTATGCATGCCGGCTCTAACACATTTACAATCCCTTACGATAGGCAAGGGCTGGCAGATTATCTGAATGCAGATCGAAGTGCTCTATCTAATGAATTAAGCAAATTACAAAAAGAAGGTGTCCTCTCTTACAAGAAAAACACCTTCTCTTTGAAGTATTAGCTGGTTATCAGCTGAATTTGTTGATTGTGCGCTGTCTTTTTTCTGTTATGGTGGTTAGTATAAACTTACTCTTTATTGTGCTTAAGGAAGGAACCTATGGAATTACGTCAGCTGGAATATTTTATAATCACATGTGAAAAGGGCAGCTTTAATCAGGCAGCAGAATGTCTTTATACTACACAGCCTAATGTGAGTAAAGTAATCAGTTCTCTGGAAAAGAAGTTTATAGTGCCAGGCACCAATGTGGTCAACTTCATGCAAAAAGCAGCTAATCTATTTTTCATAGACTAACTGCTCGTGTTTTAGTTACATATTCAGTTTTATTCTACACATCTGACAGGTCAATAACCAGGGGAAACATCACGCGTTTACTATTCAGCCTTCCCCTCTGGGAAAATAATTTTAAACACAAAGCAAAAAAATTACCATGGAAACTCCCCCTGTGATAATTGTCACAAGCATGTTATAGACTGCCGGTGCCACATATGCAGATGCAACTGGCATCCACAGATTATTAAATCCATTACAAATCAGCGAAATTACCACCCATGCAACAAAATACCAGATTGCCTGATATACAGGATTTCCATGACTTTTAAAAGTAATATTTCTCTGAAGTGGAAAATTGATACACTGTGCAAGAAATGACCCCAATTCATAACTGATAAAATAGCCAAGTCCACCACCGATCAGTATATTCCCAGTTGCATCACGCAATACATTATACCCCAGCAAACTCCATGTAAATTTTACTCCAAACAGATTCATGGAAACCTTTGGCCACATAAATTCTGTACCAGCCAGACCAATTCCCAAAATCCCTGGTAAAAATGTAAATACAAGATACTGGAATACTGTCACGCCCATACTGAATATAACAAAATAGAATATCTGATAAAGCCATTTTGCAAAAGTAGAATGTTTCTTTTCAAAACATTTCCATATATTTTTTATATGATTCATCTGCACTTTCCTCCGGCTCCTTTTAATAATTTTTCATATTTCTTATTATTTCTTCTGTTTCTAAAATATCCGCCAACTACGTTTTTTTACTCCAAGCATAAAGTGGCCATTCACAGCATCGACAATTCCATATACCATTTCCATACTGACTGCCCCGCCGGTCATCTTAGCAATCGCTCGAAACGGCATATTGTAAATAAAAAGAATATTCAGATCCGGCTTTCCCTGTGCCTCACTCTTCTTTTTCATTTTTGTGAGACATCTATATATCAGTCTTGCAAGTCGGCTTTTTGCATAATACATCTGACAAATTGCATCATTAACTTCCAGATTTCCACTCCATCTTCTGTTCGGTATCTCATGGCCAAGAAGTTCACGAAATTCTTCATCTGATATTTTCTGCACGATTCCTGTATAATAGTAAGGCATTTTTGCCGGATTATACGGATACCCATTACTATTTCCTGTTCTTTCAGTCATACCTGTTAAACGAATATCTGCAACACTGGCTCCTACCATAATCTGATAAGTTCCTGTTTCTATTTCCCACTGTCCCGTTTTTATATTCCAATAACGGAATGTCTTATCATCAAACGGAATCCTGAGCTGTCTGCTTTCTCCTGCCTTTAGATAAACTTTTGCAAAACCTTTCAGTTCTTTTTCCGGTCGGAACACGATTGCATTAGGAAGTCCTACATACATCTGAACAACCTCAGCTCCGTCTCTGTCACCTGTATTGGTAACCGAAACCTTGATTCCATCTTCTTCTATAATAAGATCAGAATATGTAAATTCCGTATAGGAAAGTCCAAAACCAAATGGATATTGCACCCGTATTTTTGAAGTATCATAATAACGATATCCTACATAAACACTCTCGCGGTATTCTGATGTTTTCTCATTACTTGGATAATATCGGAATGCCGGTGTCTGTTCATAAGATATTGGATATGTTTCTGCCAGTCTTCCTGATGGGTTCACCTTTCCGGTCAGAATATCCAATGTTGCAGAAGCGCCTGCCTGTCCATTCAGATAGCCATGCAAAATCGCTTTGCAGCAGGTGTGCCATGGCATTTCTATCGCTGATCCAGCACTCAGTATTCCAATAACATTTTCATTTACCTTACTAATATCCTGCAGAAGATCGATCTGATCCTGCGGAATACGCATATGGGTTCTGTCCAGTCCTTCTGATTCACTGATCTCATCAAGACCAAAGCAGAAAATTACAATATCCGCATTCATAGACAAATTTAATGCAAACTTTCTATCATTCTCATCTACATCTTCATTTCTATGATAGCCTCTTGTCATTCCCAAAATATTCAAATCATATTGTTGAAAAATCGATGCCATATCTTCTACTTTTGTTGGATTGACCATAGAAGATCCTGCCCCTTGATATCTAGGTGAAAAAGCAAAATCTCCAATAACAGCGATGGATTTTTTTGTATCCAACGGAAGAATCTGTTTTTCATTTTTCAGAAGAATCATGCTTTCTGCTGCTGCTTTCCTTGCCAGTTGATGATGTGCGTTTCTGTCAAAGTTTTTATCTGAAAGCTCCTTCTCTGATGTCAGTTCCATCACTGCATCCACCAGTTCTCCAACTCTTTCATCCAAATCCGCTTCCTTCAGCTTTCCATTTTGGACAGCAGCAATCACTTCTCTTGCAGAATCGTACCCACAGGACGGCATCTCCAGATTTGAGCCGGCAGCAACACCTTTCACATGGTCATTGCTTCCGCCCCAGTCTGTTACTACAATTCCATCAAATCCCCAGTCTTTGCGCAAGATATCTGTCAAAAGATGTTTGTCCTCATTAGCATAAGTCCCATTAATCTGGTTGTAACTGCTCATGATTGCTTTTGCGTGTCCTTCTTTAACAGCTATCTCAAAACCGGTCAGATATATTTCTCTTAATGTCCGTTCGTCAACAACTGCGTCCATTGCCATTCTCCGAAGTTCCTGACTGTTAACCGCCAGATGCTTCGGGCAGGCATAAACGCCTTTACTCTGTATTCCACGAATATATGACGCTGCCATCTTCCCGGAAAGATATGGATCTTCTGAAAAATATTCAAAATTTCTTCCACATAATGGGCTTCTTTTAATATTTAACCCCGGACCAAGCAGGATATTTACATCCATACTTGCCGCTTCCTCTCCAAGAGCCTGTCCAATCTCTTCCCCCAGATCCTGATTCCAGCTGTTCGCAATCGTTGCTGCTGTGGGAAAACAAGTTGCATTTAAGGATGCATTCAGTCCCAGATGGTCTCCTGCTCCTGCCTGTTTTCTGATTCCATGCGGTCCATCTGAAAGAAAGATGGACGGATGGAAAGCCTGTCAATTTCTCTGG
>ENA-OPYU01000565-OPYU01000565.1-human-gut-metagenome-genome-assembly--contig:-NODE-565-length-14470-cov-2.825629_pt1 | contig 14470 bp, 20 predicted proteins | sample MGYA00242637_ERZ504482 | MGnify/ENA primary metagenome ERZ504482 (study PRJEB26092, sample SAMD00036237) | human gut metagenome | host: Homo sapiens | study: EMG produced TPA metagenomics assembly of...
CACCCTCTCCAAGACCTTTCAGGAAGCATTCCAGACTGGTTCCCGGAAGCTCCATGGCGTTCAGGCTGAATTCCTCATCACCTGCATTTTTCACTTCCAGTCCGGGATATAGAGCCTGTATACTGTGGATCAGATATGCCGGGCTTATAGGTTCTCCTTTTCCATTTGACAAACTGTAGGAAAAGGCACAAATGCTCACTTGGCTTTGTCAGATTCAGATACAGGTAAAAGCGCTGGGTGTTCATCAGCTCTTTCGGACCTGGTGCAAGCTCCATTCCCTCATCTGCAAAGAATTCTCTGTCCATCTGGGTCAGAATTCCGCCTGAGTCTGTATTTTTCGGAATATTTCCCTCGTTTACACCTACAAAAACAGTGCCTTTATTTCTTTCAGACGGGTTCTTTCCATATCTCCAATAAGGACCTGATCCATACTGGGCGGGATCAGCGCAACCTTTGACTTGGCAAAACCAGTTTCCAGAAGCTGAACAAATTCCGTTCTTGTAATTTCTTCCTCTCCAAGGATCTCTACCATACGGTCAAGAAGCTCCATAACAATTCCGTATATCTGGGCGTATTCTTTTTCCAGGGCTTTTCCCTTTTCTTTAAGAAAAGCTCCTGTTTCTTCAGTTTTTCTGTATTTCACAGCTTGCGATAAACTGATATAAACTATAACAATATTCACATACTTTTTCTCTTTTCCACTGGAAAATCCCTGAGCTAGGATCTCAGCCTCCCTCACAAATATTTTCCCGGTATTCGTTCAGGACCTGAATATCCTCCGGATCCATGGTCCGGTAAACTCTCACCCACTTCTCGGACCACTTTTTGTAACCGTGAATTCCAAGGGCAAGCACATAATTCTCCAGCATATCCACCTGGTCCCTTCCAAGGCCTGACATATCACAGCGCAGATACCGAAAAACACTTTCGTAGGAAAAACCCTTTGTAACCATTTCAAGAGCAGCACGAATATATTCTATAAATGGGTTCATCAGAATGGTGTGCTTCTCATCCAGAAAGTAAGGGATCCGGGATTCCTCGAATACCTGAGATGCAATACTTTTGTACGCCTCCAGATTTCCGGTAATCACAGCGATTTCTCCGTATTTCAGATTTTTTTCCACGGACCAGACGGCGTATTCTCCTGGCTGTCTCTTCCAGTTCTTTTAACAGGGGATTCTGCTGCAAATATGCAGATTTCTTCCTGTTTCTTCTCATAGACAGATCTTCTGTAGCGCAAAAAGATGCTTCTCCAGAAAGTCAAGGGAGGTGGAATTTCCAAAGCGGCCCTTTCTCTCATCTTTCAGAAGAATGGGATCATCCAGATTGCTGGTCAGACCGGACAAGGTGTGGATCATTTTCCTGCTCATGTAGAACAACTGATGTGGTTTTCCCATCTGTAAGGGATTTTCTCCGGCATCCATGGTGACAGTTACCAGAACCTTATCGCAGACATTTAAAAGTTCCCGGATCACGTTCATCTGCACCGGAGTAAAACCGGTGAAGCCATCCAGAAGGAGTACGGATTTTTTCAGTTTATCAGAAAAAGGAATGGCTTTTTTCAAAGCGTCCATCACGCCTTCGCCGGTCATATAATGACCTTCCAGATATTGAAGAAAGGCCTGATAGAGGACACCCACATCCTGCATTTTCATATGAAGAAGAGAGTCCTCCCCTGTTTTTCCCAGCATGTCCTGCAGTTCTTCTTCCCGGATATCATACTGCATAAATTCTGAAATCAGAGATTTCACTTCGTCCAGACAGCCCGGTTTGTTCATCTGGCTGCCAAGATAGGGCAGATTTTTCGATGCTGCTGCACCAGCTTCTGAAGAACCATACTTTTTCCAGTGTCATCCAGAAGCACTTCCATGGCACCGCCTGTCTCCTCGAAAATACGATAGGCAAGGCGCTGAAAGCTGAGCACGTCGATATTCAGGATTCCCTTTCCGGGGTGCATTTCGACTACGTTTTTCTGTGTCTGCATGGTGAACTGTTCCGGGACGATAATATAGTACAGGTGCTGTGGATTTTCCATAGATTCCCGGATGATCTGTTCACATGCATAATGCGTCTTGCCAATACCGGAGCTGCCGATAATGAATTGTAGGGACACGTTTTTCCTCCTTCTGCCAATTGTATGGAATAAAAAAGCCTGTATCTGATAAAAAATCATTCTGTTTTATATTCTATCATATTTTCCATGCTTTGATAATAGGATAGAATAAGAAGGTTAGAGCCTGGTTTTGCGGCCAGGATTATTTTTTCATTATCAGTGCGATACAGGAGGCGCAGTCCATGAGTTCGAAAACCAGGATCATCGTGTTACATATGAAGGAAGTGGTATATACCATTGCCTTTCTGATTCTTGCTGTTCTTCTGGGAATCCTGATCTACTTTATGTTCGGGCCTAGAAAAAGGCCAGACCACTTCTGCTGCTGGAGAGGGGGATTTATACGCCTGGCGTTTACCGCAGTTCCCTTACTTTGAATAAAAATACTTTTGACGTGGAGGTTACAGTAGATCAAAACAATATCCAGTCTATTGAGCTGGTAAATTTAAGTGAAAGCACCACTGCCATGTTTCCGCTGGTAAAGCCTTCCCTGGAATCACTGGCCAGCCAGATTGTTGACAGCCAGTCCCTGGACGACCTGAAATATTCCACGGACAGAAAATATACGTCACAGCTGCTTATTTCTGCCATTGAAGATGCATTAAAAAAGGCGGAGAACCATGTAAGTTCTCCGCCGGCATAGCAATAAACAAACCTAATTATTTCCTACCTTTACAGCTGTATGCTACGCGAAATACAGTTACAAAATGCATGGAAAGCGTACCGCACAATAGTTTTATACTTCAAGCTTCTCCAGAGCTTCCATCCATACCGCTGCGCTTGCATCACTTGGCATACGCAGGTCACCTCTTGGAGACAGTGCCACGCTACCTACCTTCGGGCCGTCAGGAAGACAGGAGCGTTTGAACTGCTGGGCAAAAAATCTGCGGTAGAAGATTTTCAGCCATTTCAGAATCGTAGCCTTGTCATAGGTACCCTCAAAGGTACAGCAGGCAATGCGATAGATCTTATCCGGTTCAAAGCCTGCACGAAGCATATAATACAGATAAAAATCATGAAGTTCATAAGGACCAACCAGATCTTCTGTTTTCTGTGCAATCTTGCCGTCCTTAGGCGGCAGAAGCTCCGGACTTACCGGAGTATCCAGAATATCCAGAAGAACTTCTTCCAGCTCTTTCTCTCCGCAGGTATCTGCATAATAGTGGACAAGATGTCTTACAAGCGTTTTGGGAACAGAGGCATTTACACCATACATGGACATATGGTCTCCATTATAGGTTGCCCATCCAAGAGCAAGCTCGGAAAGGTCACCGGTTCCCACAAGAAGTGCTCCCTCCTGGTTTGCCATATCCATAAGAATCTGCGTACGCTCTCTGGCCTGACAGTTCTCATAGGTTACATCATGAACGGAATCATCGTGACCGATATCACGGAAATGGATATTTACCGCCTCTTTAATATTGACCTCCGTCAGAGCAGCACCAAGGCACTGGCTTAATTTGCAGGCATTCTGGTAAGTTCTGTCTGTGGTACCAAAGCATGGCATGGTAATGCAGCGGATATTCTCAGATGGCAGTCCCATCAGCTGGAAAGTACGTGCAATTACAAGCAATGCCAGTGTAGAATCAAGTCCCCCGGAAAGTCCGACCATTGCCTTTTGGCAGTGGATGTGGCTCATTCGCTTCTTAAGTCCCATAGCCTGAATGTTCAGAATCTCCTCACAGCGCATATCACGCTCTTCTTTTACAGAAGGTACGAAAGGATAGGGGGGCAACTTCCTGGTAAGAGAGGTCTCTTCCACTTCCACATCAAAAGGTACGATCTGGCAGTCAGCATCATCAGATGCCGGATAGGTGGAAAGTCTTCTTCTCTCATCTGCCAGTCTCTGCACATCAATTTCTCCGTAAATCACAGTGTTCTGGAAGCGCTTCGCCTCTGCCAGCATGGTGCCATTCTCTGCGATCAGGTTCTGTCCGCCAAATACCAGATCCTGGGAGGATTCACCCTCTCCTGCTGTGGCGTAAATATAGCCGCACACCAGTCTGGCAGACTGACCCTTCACCAGATCACGGCGGTAGGAATCCTTGCCAACCATCTCATCACTGGCTGAAAGATTGACGATAATATGGGCACCGCCCTGTGCCAGATTTACACTAGGCGGAAGTGGAACCCACAGATCCTCGCAGATCTCCGCGCCAACTGTCAGCTCCGGCAGTCCTTCACATGAGAAAATCAGATTGCTGGCAAAAGGTACGCTTTCCTCCCCAACTGTCACATCCGTCCACCACATCATGCCCCGGAAGCAAAGTGTCTCTGCTCATAGAATTCATTATAGTTTGGAATATGAGTCTTAGGTACAAATCCAAGAATATTTCCGTGGTTCAATACTGCTGCCACATTGTAGAGCTTGCCGTTCATCCGCATAGGAAGTCCCACAAAGATCAGCGCATCCACATCCGCAGTCTCCTCTGCAATAGTCAGAAGGCTCTCCCATGCACTGTCCAGCAGTCTTCTCTGAAGGAAAAGATCCTGGCAGGTATAGCCTGTGATGCAAAGTTCCGGCAGTACCATCAGCTTTGCATGCTGTGTCTCCATTTCACGGATTACTTCCAGAATTGCCCTAGTATTGGCCTTACAATCAGCAACTGTAACCTGCGGCGTTCCTGCCGCTACTTTAATAAATCCCTGATTCATATCCTAGTCCTCTCTTATCCTACCATTTTCACGCCTTAGAGTGTGTTTGAAAAGGCTTTCTGCAAGATGTGCGTCACAATTTGGGTGAAATATACCGCAATCTGCACACCAGTCACCAGTGCAAACTCTATGACGGAAAATAGTGATTCTGTCTCAATTCAGCTTATTTGCATCTTCTTAGAATTTCTTTCAGCTCTTCTACTGTAAAATTGTAGTTGGTATTACAGAAATGGCAGTTCATCTCGATTGGCTTGCCTTCCTGGATCATTTCGTTTAATTCTTTTCTGCCGATGCTGATCAACGCTTTCGCTACTCGCTCCTTGGAGCAGTTACAGTGGAAACGGGTGTCCATCTTCTCGTTAATCTGTATGTCAAAGCCTTCCAACACTTTCTCCAGCAGACTCTCCGGGGTATGTCCTTCCTCTAACAGGTTGGTGACAGAGTTGATTTTCTGTACGTTCTGCTCTAACCTGGAAATCACTTCTTCCTCTGCAAATGGCATCAGCTGTACAATAAATCCACCAGCCTGACGTACTGTATTGTTCTTATTCATCAGGACTCCAAGTCCAACTGCGGACGGTACCTGCTCGCTTGTTGCAAAATAATAGGTCAGGTCTTCTGCGATCTCACAGGTCTGAAGCATAACCTGTCCGCTGTATGGCTCTTTTAGCCCCATATCCTTAATCACAGTCAAGAATCCAGGACCAACTGCTCCTGCAACGTCCAGCTTACCTTTGGAATTTGCCGGAATGCAGACATCTGGATTTCCTACATAGCCCTTCACATTTCCCTGGGAATCGGCAGTTACCGTAATTCCCTGAAGTGGACCGCCGGCCTTGATCTGAAGGGTCAGAACATCTTTTTCCCCCTTCATCATGGAGCCCATCATGGCTCCTGCAGTCAGAAGTCTTCCAAGCGCTGCCGTAGCCACCGGACTTGTATTATGGTGCTCTCTTGCAGTCTCCACCATCTCAGTGGTCACTGTCGCAAATGCACGGATCTGGTCGTTAGCTGCAGTCGCGCGGATGATATAATCATTCATGTGTATTCTCCAATCTATACTGTTATAATGTTAATCGTAATCCTATAGCTATTTATCTTATTATTATATTATCATTTACCATGTTCCCTTACTACAAAGGTAAGCCTGCCGCTATCTTCCTTCGGTGGCTCCAGTGTATAAGCATCATACACTGCCAGAAGCTCCATTCCCGCTTTTCCAATAAGTTCCTTAATCTTCTCCAAAGAATAGGCTCTCTGATAGTGAACCTCCTCATCCTTCTCATAAAGTCCGTCCTCTCTTGGAATAAACAGAGCCAGCTCATACGTATTAATCCCGGTCTCCTCATCATAACTGTTCTCCCAGATAAAGCTTCCCTCATCCCGGTTCTCAGCAATCGTAGTATTCCCGATCATAGTCTGATACTTATAAACCGTATTCATATCAAACAGAAAAATCCCCTGAGGATCCAGATAATTATTTACCAGGGCAAACACATGCTCCAGCTCCTCTTCCTCTGTTATGTAATTCAGACTGTCACACACGCTTACCACAGCCCGTACGGTTCCATAAAGTTCAAACTCCTGCATATCCTGAAGAAGATACAGGATGTCATGCCCGGACTCTACCCGCTTCTCCATGGCCTCTGCCAGCATTTCCCCGGAATTATCCACTCCGATCATGTCATAGCCAGCCTCTGCCAGTATCTCAGTCATGGTTCCCGTGCCGCAGCCAAGATCCAGCACAAGTCCGTCTGTGATTCCCTGCGCTGCAAGCTGCTGCTTCAGCCATTTGCCCCAGGTCTGGTAGTCCACATTGTCCTGGAACATATCATATACTCTGGCAAATTCGCCATAAGCCTGAAAATTATCCATATTCCCTCCAACTGTCACGGACACAGCCATCCATCCCGGGTAGCTGTGTCCGTGTAAGTCAACATTCTGCTTTTTCTGTTATTACTCTACAGGCATGTAATATACGTCTGCACCTTCTCCATGCCAGTAATAATCCACATCATTCTGATCGTAAACGTCCTCATTATTTACAAAACGATAGGTATTTCCATCAAAGTCAACCCAGTTTCCAGTTTCCATCCGGAGTAATTACAAGGGGATGGCCATCGGAGTTACGGTAAATAGTTCTGGTCTGGTTGGTGTCTGTAAGCTGCTCCTGGGTAAATCCGCCGGAGTTTGTGATTGTTCCATCACTGCTTCCATCACCTGAGGACGCAGAATCAGTACCTGCACTCTGCGTTCCGTCAGTGGAACCATCTGTACTTCCCTCAGTGCTTCCGTCTGCACTGTCAGAAGACTGTACCGGTGCAGCAGCTTTCAAAGAAGACTCTCCTGCAATTCCGAAGGAATCAACTGCAGCCTTAACTCCTGCATAAGAAGCCTCATCCACAACAGATCCGCAGATATTGTAATACTCATCAGAGCTCTTATAAATTTTATGGATCGCATAAACATATCCGCCGCTCTTGGAAGCATCTGTGTACTTCACAGTGTAAGAATAAACGCCTACTCCCTCCACATCACTGGCGGTATAATCCTGGATCTCAAAGTCAGTACCTTCTGCAAGGTCAGAAGCCTGCTCTAATGCCACAGCCAGATCCTGCGTATCCGGAAGCATAGCAGAAGACATATCCTCTTCTCCCTGTCCATGAAGGATCAGGATCTTACCCTGCTCCGGGGATTCGAAACTGAGCATATCTGCCTCATCCGCCTTATTGGACCAGGTAGCATCTGGAAGCTTAATGGAGACAGCCCCATTGCTTGATGTATAGGTGCTGTCCTGTACGTCTGGCGCGATGGTTGGCTCCGGAGTAGGTGTAGCGGTTGCTTCCGGAGCAGGTGTCTCAGTTACCACTACCTGTTCTTCCGGCTCGTCTCCGCCAAAAACTGCAGCCTGTAGCAGCTGCAGAAACAATTGCTGATATCGTTAAGATTGCTAAAATCTTTTTGTTCTTCATAGTATCCTCCTTATTTCTTTTCATAAGTAAATTTTTGTAAAATCTACATTATTCTATTTCATTAACAAAAACGAAAAATATTTCTCGTTTATAAAAATCTCCCGAGCTGTATTTTACAATTTTATTACAATCCTGTCAATGGATTTCCCACTACAGAATCTAAAATTTGCTGTGAAAAATATTATAAACTTTCGTGACGAACTTTATATATTTTTTCAAAGAGTGTTGGTAAAATACTGTCTGCAAAAATGTACGTTTGTATTTGACAGTCATATTTTACTAACCTGAATTTTTCTTTTATTTACGCTCTTGTTTGTCATACTTTTGTAATATTTATTTTCCATATTCGTACATATGCAATTTATGAAGCGCTCTGGTAGCTGCAATATAACGTCCCTGTTTTGCAATCGGACTCTGATCTGCTGCAGGGAACAGGGAAAATACCTGATCAAATTCCAGACCTTTTGCAAGATAAAACGTAGTAACTGTAAGGCCTTTGCAAAAGCTGGTACTGTCACGATGCAGGTACGAGAAACGATTTTCCACATCAAACCCTGTATTTTCCAGTTTTTCTTTCAGAATGCGGGCGGCTTCTTTCGCCTCAGATTCCGTGCGAAGGATCAACGCAGCTGTCTCAAACTGTTCTGCTCCCAGCTGAAGCTTATTCACAAGCTCATCCAGAGCCGCTTCCATTTGCCCTGCTGCTTTTTTTTCCCCATTTTTAAAAAAAATAAATTCTTCCACTGGCTGGCCATGACGATCAAACAGATCCATATCTGTAATCCCTGCAAGCTGATTCGCATAAGAAGCAATCTCCACAGTGTTTCGGTAGCTTTTGTTCATGACGATCCTGCGGATCTCTTTTCCGAAAATTTTCGGTAAAAACCCAAGGACATCCTGAGCCTCATCTTCCATCAGTCTGGGCTTTGTCCCCCAGAATGGTCATGCGGCAGGGGAACATCATTTTAAGGATCAGATACTGAAGCCTTGAATAATCCTGCATTTCGTCTACTACCAGGTGCTTGATACCATTGTGACTGGTCTGGCGAAGAAGGCGGTACTTCATGTAAAGCACCGGATAGACGTCCTCGTACTGAAGCTTTCGCTCCTGAAGCTGTACATGGGGAAGTCCCGGATAGCCGCAGCTTTCCAGAAAACGGCTGTAGATCACATAGAGATCCTGTGTCTCATACATATTCATGAATTTCTCCATTACAATGGCACGTTCTTCCTCATCCATATCATTGTCCCGAAGCGTCTCTACCTCATCAATGAAATTCTCTGCAACTGCCTCCATACGTGATAACAGAGGGATATCCTGAAATTTAAAGTAAAAAAGATCAATGATCTCCTCTTTCTTTTTCGTAAAGCTCTTATATTCCACATCATGAAAATCCATCAGCTCATCTTCTAAGGAGGTGAGATACCCCTCCATCTGATTCAAAAAATTTCCCCTGGACTGTTTTTCCTTTATATAAGGAAGGCATATCCGGGAAATTCAGGCTGCGCTCAATCTGGTCATAACGGTCTTCGCAGTCAGATACCGTATCTTTCAGCTGTCTGTAGGCAAAAAGATCAAAGCTCATTTCTTTAATATTTTCCTCTCCCAGTTCCGGAAGTATATGGGAAATATAATCAGAAAAGATGCTGTTGGGAGACAGGATCAGGATATTGGAGGATTTCAGGTTCTTGCGGTCGTGATACAAAAGATATGCAATCCTGTGCAAGGCAATGGAGGTCTTGCCGCTTCCGGCTGCGCCCTGAATTACCATGATCTTATCCCTGGTGTTTCGGATGATGGCATTCTGCTCCTTCTGGATGGTGCGGACAATATTTTTCAGCGCAGTGCTGCCTCCGCTGCCAAGCTCTGCCATAAGAATCTCGTCATCAATCTTCACATCACTTTCAAACTGGTAAATCATACGGCCATTTCGAATCTTGTACTGCCACTTGGAGGCAATTTCACCGCAGATGGTTCCAAGCGGTGCCTGGTAAGACGCCGGACCTTTATCATAGTCGTAGAAAAGCCCGCTGACAGGAGCACGCCAGTCATAGATCAGCGGCGTATGCCCTGCCTCTTCTGCAAAATTTCCGATTCCAATATAAAAAAATCTCCGGCTCCTCATCCCCTTCAAATACGAAATCCACTCTTCCAAAGAAAGGGGAATCCAGCATTTTACGAAATCTTTTTCGCAAATGGATCTGCTGCTCGTTAGCGTTGATCTGGTGAAGAAGTGCCTGCTGGTTATCGAAATTTTCGTAACCATACTGGTCCATCTCCGTATAGTTCTCCCAGTAATACTCATGCATTCCTTCGATATCCTTCTGTCCTTCCAGAATGGACTGGCTGATATGGGCGATCCTGGTTTCTAATTTATCTGTAACGTATGCAAGAAAAGCTGCTCCGTCTTTATTATCAATTGTCATTGGGGGTATACTCCTTTAACATTCGCGCTGCAGCCCTTTCTACCAGTCTTGTAAAAGACACCCAGGGCTGCTGCAATAAATGAGTTTTTTCATTGTCATGACTTTGTCCCTGCCTTCCTTTTCGGCAGAAACTTTGCTCCATTATACATTATCTGCGGGTAAAAGTACAGACAGCAAATCCCTGGATTTTTTCTCTCTGAAGACAAAAAAAACCAGCAGTTTTTTCCGTATATTTTCCGAAAAAGCTGCTGTATTTTTTTATCTGTTTCACTTACTTTTATGCAGTCTGCGTCTTATCAAACTGGCTGTTGTAAAGATCTGCGTAGAAGCCTTTCTTTGCAAGCAGCTCTTCATGGCTGCCCTGCTCGATAATGTCCCCATCCTTCATAACCAGGATCAGATCTGCGTCCCTGATGGTGGAAAGTCTGTGAGCGATGACAAAGCTGGTTCTGCCTTTCATCAGGTTATCCATAGCTTTCTGGATCTGTACCTCGGTTCTGGTATCAACGGAGGAGGTAGCCTCATCCAGGATCAGGATCTTATTGTCTGCAAGAATGGCTCTTGCAATTGTCAGGAGCTGCTTCTGTCCCTGAGAAACATTGCTGGTCTCCTCATCCAGAACCATGTTATAGCCTCCCGGCTGCTGCATGATAAAGTTGTGGATATGAGCAGCCTTTGCTGCTGCGATCACTTCCTCATCGGTAGCATCCAGCCGTCCATAGCGGATGTTTTCCATAATGGTTCCGGAAAACAGCCAGGTGTCCTGAAGCACCATTCCAAACATTTCATGAAGCTCGCTTCTGTTGAAATCTTTTACATCATGGCCATCTACTTTAATAGAACCACTGTTTACATCATAGAAGCGCATGAGCAGCTTAACCATGGTGGTTTTTCCTGCACCGGTAGGACCTACAATTGCAATTTCTGACCGTCTCTGACCTTTGCCGAAAAATTCGTGGACAATGATCTTTCCGGATTATAACCGAAGCTTACATGATCAAATTCTACATTTCCGCTGAGCCCGTCAATAGAAACAGCATTCTCTTTGGTGGTCTCCTCTTCCTCCTCATCCAGGAACTCAAACACACGCTCGGAAGCGGCTGCTGAGGACTGAAGCAGGTTGGTTACCTGTGCGATCTGCTGGATGGGCTGGGTAAAGTTACGGATGTACTGGAAGAAAGACTGGATATCACCTACTTCAATAGAGCCTTTGATCGTGAACCATCCTCCAAGAAGGGCTACCATAACATATCCAAGGTTTCCAACAAACTGCATGACCGGCATCATGATTCCGGAGAAAAACTGGGATTTCCATGCTGATTCGTAAAGCTTCTGGTTGTTTTTTTCAAATTCTGCAACTACGTCTTCTTCTTTATTAAATACCTTCACTACATTGTGTCCACCGTAGTTCTCTTCAATCTGGCCATTTACCTCACCCAGATACTTCTGCTGTGCCTGGAAATATTTCTGGGAGTGCTTCATAACGAAATTGATGATAAGCATGGACAGCGGAAGGATCAGAAGGGCAGCCAGAGTCATCCACACATTGATGGACAGCATCATCACAAACACACCGATCAGGGTGGTAACTGATGTGATCAGCTGGGTAATACTCTGGTTCAGGCTCATCTGAAGGGTATCCACATCGTTCGTTACGCGGGAAAGGATTTCGCCGTTTGTCCGGCTCTCATAATAGTTCATTGGGAGGCGGCTGAATTTCTTTGAAATATCTTTACGTAAATTGTAGGTAACGTCGTTGGAAATTCCGGTCATCACATAACCCTGGATAAAGGAGAAGCAGGCACTTGCCAGATACAGTCCTAATGTCCATACAAATATAGCCAATTTTTTCAAAATCAATGCTTCCGGTGCCGTTTACCTTTGGCTACCAGGCCGTTTAAAAAAGCTCTGTTGTTGCCTTTCCAAGGATCTTTGGTCCTACAATGTTTAAAAATGGTTCCTGCAATTGCAAACAGAAACATGAGAACGAAACGGATTTTGTAGCGTTCCATGTATTTCAAAAGTCGTTTCATTGCTCCTTTAAAGTCTTTTGCCTTTTCCCCGGAGTTCATTGCACGGCTCCGATGACCACCCATCACAGGGCCTCTGGCTTTGTTTTCACTCATGCTAATTCCTCCTCTGAAAGCTGTGACATGGCGATCTGGCGGTAAACCTCGCAGTTCTTCATCAGTTCCTTGTGGGTGCCGATGCCTGCCATATTTCCGTCATCCAGCACGATGATCTGATCTGCATTCAGGATGGTGCTGATTCGCTGTGCTACGATAATAGTGGTAATATCCTTTGTCTTTTCCTTCAGGGCCTTGCGAAGCTTGCTGTCAGTCTTGAAATCAAGTGCGGAAAAGCTGTCGTCAAAAATCAGGATCTCCGGCTTTTTGGCAATCGCTCTTGCAATGGAAAGACGCTGCTTCTGGCCACCGGATACATTATTTCCTCCCTGGGAAATAGGTGCTTTGTAGCCTTCCGGTTTCGCTTCAATAAAGTCATCAGACTGTGCGATCTGAGCTGCCAGTTTTACATCTTCCTCTGGCATATCCGGCTTACCGTAACGAATGTTGGAGTCGATGGTTCCAGAGAACAGGACTCCCTTCTGAGGTACATAGCCCAGACGGTCACGAAGCTCATGCTGTGTCATATTTCGTACATCCACACCATCTACTTTGACACAGCCCTTCCGTTAGGCATCATAAAATTCTGGGGATCAGGTTGATCAGCGTACTTCCTTGCCGCTTCCGGTACTTCCGATGATAGCAACAGTCTGGCCTTTTTGCTGCCTTAAAGGTAATGTCGTTGATGACATTTTCCCCTGCTTCCGGATAAGCGAAGCTTACATGGTCAAATTCGACCGTTCCTTTTTCCTGTCTGTCCGGGACGACCGGCTCTTCCGGATCGTTTACAGATGGCTCCATCTCCAGAACTTCACAGATACGTCCTGCTGCAACATTTGCTCTTGGAAGCATAATGGAGATTGCTGTGATCATCAGGAAGGACATGATAATCTGCATTGCATACTGCATAAATGCCATCATATTTCCTACCTGCATAGTTCCATTGTCAACGCCATGTGCACCGAAATAGATAATCGCTACAGATACACCGTTCATGATCAACATCATGATCGGCATCATAAATGTCATACAGCGGTTTACAAACAGGTTTGTCTTTGTCAGATCCATATTTGCTTTTTCAAAACGCTCTTCCTCATGCTTCTCACGGCTGAATGCACGGATAACCGGGATTCCGGTAAGGATTTCCCTGGTTACCAGGTTCAGACGGTCAATGAGAGTCTGCAGCCTTGTGAATTTCGGCATTGCAATCTGAAACAGTACAAAAATAACAATCAGAATGATGGCTACTGCAGCTCCAAGGATCCAGGTCATAGAAGAATCGGTCTGGAGAACCTTGATCACACCTCCGATGCCAAGGATGGGCGCATACAGAACGATTCTAAACATCATGGTCATAACCTGCTGCACCTGCTGCACATCGTTGGTACTTCGCGTGATCAGGGATGCAGTGGAAAATTTATGATATTCGTTACTGGAGAAATGAATGACCTTGCGGTATACATTATCTCGCAGATCATGTCCAAGGGCTGCTGCCACTCTTGCTGAAAGGAAGGTAACACTTACAGCTGCCAGCATGATCACCAGCGCCATCAGGACCATCTGGATTCCGGATGTCCGGATGTAATTCATCTGAATTGCATCCAAATTCTCGCCCATAGCTTCGTATTCTGCTTTCACACCACTGACAGCGGCCTGTGTAAGAATGGATTCCGGCATGTCGGAAAGCTTCTCATCTACTGCGTCCAGCATCTGTTTTTTTCGCATCCTCCGGCATTGCTGACAGAACCTGCATTGGGTCCGTTCCTTCCGGTACCTGCATCTGGGAAAGCATTTTCTGGCTCTCTTCACTGCCAGAAGTAAAAGAGGTGTACATCATCAGGGGTTTGCACAGAAGATCGTTTAATTCCTCACGTTTATCCCCTGTAATGCCATCTTTCAGTTCATAGGTGTCTCCATCCAGGACATAAGAGTCCTGAACTTCTTTCTGTGTGTCTTCGTCCATAAAAACTCTGCAGATTTTCCATTGTGCTCTGACGCATTTTTTTACCGGAACACCATCTGGTATTCCCCCCGTGCTGGATCCCTACGTTAATTACCTTGGAGGTATAATCCGGCAAGGACAGATCACAGTATGCCTGCAAAAAGCAGCAGTCCAATGATCAGGACGATGTAGCCTGCTGATTTTTTCCAGATACTTCATTAAGTTAATCATGCTTGGG